>CETN01008697.1_pt1 | contig 55116 bp, 47 predicted proteins | sample 531301 | NCBI WGS metagenome assembly CETN01 (sample SAMEA2622656, study PRJEB7988) | marine metagenome | isolation source: saline water (ENVO:00002010), including
AAGACTTTCTCAACGGCTTTAGCCGTCTCGCTTGCGGGATATTTAGCACCTCAACCGGTGGCTGAAGGCCTGTCTCTGCAAGCGAGGAGGCGCATTATAGAGACCCAACATAGAGAGTCAACAGCTTTTTCGAAGTTTTTTAACTCTTTGAAGAAAAAGAGAAAAAATGATCAATCCGTATACAATTGCGTCGAAATAACTAGAGCGCACTTGCCAGGCAATGTGCAGCCAGGCGAGCAGCATGATGGGGTACATGAGCATGTGGACACGCCGCCAGCTGCGGCGCAGGCGCCGAACGCTCCAATTGTTCGACGTAACCGCCATCGGCAGCATCAGCAGCCACGCAGAGAAGCCCGCAATAATATAGGGCCGCTCCGAAAGCTCTTCTCCGACAACCGCCCAATCCCAGAAGAACAGATAGTTGCTGACCACCACGAGGTGGAGTGACACATAGAAGAAGGCCAGCAGCCCCAGCGTCCGCCTAAAGCGCAGCAACCAAGCCGCGCGGAACCACGATCGGAGAGGACTGACCGCGAAGCAGGCAAGCAACAGCCAAAGCGCCCACTCCCCGGTTTCAACAATCAAGGCCTTTACCGGGTCTGTACCCAGGCCATTGTTCAACGCCGCATAAATGAGTGCCGCCAAGGGCAGCATGGCCGCCACTATCAGCAACGGCTTACCAAAACGCAGCAGCGCCTCTTTTGCCATGCTCACACCTTACTGATTAATAGTAACGACGCAGGTTCATATCTTTATATAAGCTTGCCACCTGCTCGGCATAGCCATTAAACATCTGCGTTTTTATTCGCTGAGGGGCAAAGAGGCTGCTGGGCAACCGACGTTCATAGCGCTGACTCCAGCGCGGGTGGTCGACCTCGGGGTTCACATTGGCATAGAAACCGTATTCGTCGGGCGCGATGCGCTGCCAACTGCTGCGCGGCTGCCTTTCTGTAAAGCGGATCTTGGTGATGGACTTAATGCTTTTGAAGCCATACTTCCACGGCACAACCAGCCGGATCGGCGCGCCGTTCTGATTGGGCAACACCTTGCCGTACATCCCGACACTCATCAGCGTTAGCGGGTGCATCGCCTCATCCATACGCAGGCCCTCGGTATAAGGCCAGTCGATGGTGGAGAACGCCGAGCGCTGCCCGCGCATTTCCGACGGGCGGAATAGCGTTTCAAACTGCACATACTTCGCCTTAGACGTGGGCTCAAAGCGGGCTAGCAGGGTGGATAACGGAAAACCGAGCCAAGGAATGACCATCGACCACGCCTCAACACAGCGCAGGCGGTAAACACGCTCTTCTATATGCATGCCTTTCAGCAGATCTTCCAGATGATAGCGCCCGGGCTTACCCACCTCGCCCTCGACCTCGATTGACCAGGGGTCTGTTGTCAGTGCGGCTGCATATTGCGCGGGATCATCCTTAGCCGTGCCAAATTCATAGAAGTTATTGTAGCTGGTCGCGTCCTTGAAAGGGGTCTGGGCTTCACTGGTGTAAAAAGGATTGTCTTCGGCAGTCTCTGCCGCGCGATAGCTGAGCGCCTTCAACTCCGCCGCCGACACGCCACCCGGCAGAAGCGCAGCACCAGCCAAAGCGACAGCCCCCTTCATCAATTCCCGCCGTCGCAGGTAAACGGATTCGGGGGTAATTTCGCTACTGGGAATATCGGCTGGCTTGCGGATTAGCATCATTGCGCCCTCTGTTATCGATATAACTCAGATGCCGCCCCCGCGTTTTTGTTACACCGAGGGCGGCTTTTTGAGTCGTCGGTAGCTGGCCTGTACGGGACCAGAGAGCGCATAGACCAGCGCAATGCCCAAGAGAATGCGCGCAGGATCGACGGAAATCAGGCCGAAGGCCAGCACCACCAGAATCATCACGACAAAAGGCACCCGCCCTTTAAAGTCGATTCCCTTGAAACTGTTGTAGCGCACATTAACGATCATCAGCATGCCGATGACGGCCATCAGCAGCCCGGCTATTGCCGCCAACTCGATCGGTAATTCCTGAGCGACCCAACCTTCCTGCGCCGACACCCAAACAACCCCCGCCATCACCGCGGCGGCGGCCGGACTGGCCAATCCAGTGAAAAAGTTTTTATCGGCCGTATCGATCTGGGTGTTAAAGCGTGCGAGCCGCAGCGCTGCGCAAGACACATAAATGAAAGCCACCGCCCAGCCAAACTTGCCGAGTTCAGAGACGCCCCAGCTAAACACCACCAGCGCGGGCGCCACCCCAAACGACACCATATCGGCAAGACTGTCGTATTCCGCACCAAACTTGCTCTGGGCGTTCATCAACCGCGCCACGCGTCCGTCCAGACCGTCGAAGACCATCGACACAAAAATAGCAATGGCCGCCGCCTCAAACTGACCGTTCATGGCCGACACAATTGCGAAGAACCCAGAAAACAGCGCCGCCGTGGTGAACAGGTTCGGCAGTAGATAAATGCCCCGCTTGCGAACGGTCTTCCCGTTCTCCGAGATTTCCTCTTCGTGGTCATCAATCAGCAGCAGAGCCTCTTTTTCAAACTGCGGCATCGACTTCTTACCCGCTTGCTCATCAGCCATTTTTCAGCGTAGCTCCAGTAAGGAATGAAAGGCCCACATGATAAATTAATTGTCGCTGCGGTACGATGACTGCGCGCAATCCCAAAACGCACGCACCAGTACATCGGCCAGCCGCTGCCGTCGTACCACCACCCCAATGTCCATACTCGGCAGTTCCGGATCAAGCGTCACCACCCGCACCTTTTCACGCAGAAAGGACGTGTCTAACACCAGATCGGGTACCACGCCGATACCCAGCCCCAAGCCCACCGTCGACACAATAGCCTCGTGACCACTGACCTGAGCATAGACATTCGGCCGAAGCTGGCGATGGCGGAACCACTGCATAATCAAGTCCCGCGCCACACCACGCTCGGGAAGAATAAAAGGCAGACTCGCCAGTAAGGCTGTATCCACATCACCGCCGTGACGTGCAATCTGTTCGGAAACCAGACAGGGAATATTCGGTACCAGCAACTGCAGCGCAGAACGACTCAACTGCAAGTAGTCCAGGCTCGACGGCAGCTGTGGCGGGCGCACAGTAATACCCACATCTTCCTTGCCCTCTGCGATACGATCCACGGCATCGGCCTGATCGCCGGTATGCAGTTTCAGGTCAATACCCGGATAACGCTGCCGAAACACGTCCAACACGGTATTTAATACACTGTACGAAGCGGTCACCGAGCAAAACAGGCTAATCTCCCCCTGCAAGGCCTCCCCCTGCTGATGCAGTCGCTGATTCAGCGACCGCCAGCTAAGCAAGGTCTGCTCGGCATAGCGCAACACCTCCCGCCCGGCAGCCGTCAGGCGAACCCGGCGGCGGTCCCGTTCGAACAACTTCACGCCCACCTCTTCCTCCAGGCGCTGAATCGCCCGGCTCACTGCCGAGACACTCAAATGCATTGCCTCGCTGGTTTTGCCAAAATGCAGCGACTGGCTGAGATGGATAAAGACTTCCAGCTCTTTACTGTTCATTGGACGCTCACTTTATCCCGATTCCCTCAACACTCTATCGATTATATATCAATTTACGCAACACACTTCCCCTGCTAGAGTGCGCGACACTGGGAAAAGACTCCCACCCAAATTTTTTATCTCATCAATACCTAAGCAGGAGATCCCTCATGGGTCAGAACTACTTCAACAGCCTGCCGCTGCGCCTGCAGCTGGAAGAGCTGGGCAAATGCCGTTTTATGGATCGCAGCGAATTCGCTGATGGCTGTAACTACCTGAAAGGCAAAAAGATCGTCATCGTTGGCTGTGGCGCCCAAGGCCTTAACCAGGGTCTGAACCTGCGCGACTCTGGCCTGGACGTTTCCTATGCCCTGCGCGACAGCGCCATTGCCGAAAAGCGTCAAAGCTGGAAGAACGCTTCTGAGAACGGCTTCAACGTTGGCACCTACGAAGAACTGATCCCCACGGCCGACGTCGTAATGAACCTGACGCCCGACAAGCAGCACACCAGCGTAGTTAACGCGGTCATGCCACTGATGAAAGATGGCGCCTGCCTGGACTACGCCCACGGCTTCAACCTGGTTGAAGAAGGCATGCAAATCCGTCCCGACATCACGGTTGTTATGTGCTGTCCGAAATGCCCCGGCACCGAAGTTCGTGAAGAGTACAAGCGCGGCTTTGGCGTTCCGACACTGATCGCCGTTCACCGCGAAAACGACCCCAAAGGTGAAGGCATGGCCATTGCCAAGGCATTGGCTTCCGGCACTGGTGGTGATCGCGCAGGCGTTCTGGAATCGTCTCCCATCGCGGAAGTAAAATCCGACCTGATGGGCGAGCAGACGATCCTCTGCGGCATGCTGCAAACCGGCGCCATCCTCTGCTTCGACAAGATGGTCGAAGAAGGTATCGAGCCCGGCTACGCCTCCAAGCTGATTCAGTACGGCTGGGAAACCGTCACCGAAGGTCTGAAGCACGGCGGCATCACCAATATGATGGATCGCCTGTCCAACCCGGCCAAAATCAAAGCCTTTGAACTGGCTGACGAGCTGAAAGACATCATGCGTCCGCTGTACGAGAAGCACCAGGATGACATTATCAGTGGTCACTTCTCCAAAACCATGATGGAAGACTGGGCCAACGACGACAAAAATCTGTTGGGCTGGCGCGCCGCCACCGCCGAAACCGCGTTTGAAAAAACGCCCGCTGGCGACATGGATATCAGCGAACAGGAATACTACGACCACGGCATTCTGCTGATTGCCATGTGTAAAGCCGGCGTTGAGCTGGCCTTTGAGTGCATGGTTGCTGCCGGTATGAAGCCCGAGTCTGCGTACTACGAGTCGTTGCACGAAACGCCGCTGATCGCCAACACCATCGCGCGCCGCAAGCTCTATGAAATGAACGTGGTTATCTCCGATACTGCTGAGTACGGCTGCTACCTGTTCGATCACGCCTGTCGTCCGCTGCTGAAAGACTTCATGAGCAAAGTCTCTACTGACGTTATCGGCAAAGGTATGGATGTGAAGGACTTGGGTGTCGACAACCAGGAGCTGATTGCCGTTAACGCCGAAATCCGCAACCACCCGGTTGAAGTGGTTGGTCGCCAGCTGCGTAGCTACATGACGGCCATGAAGAAGATCGTTTGATAATTCTTCCGTCGACAAAAAGGGCGCCAGTGGCGCCCTTTTTTATTGCATCCCGGTTTTTATCCCGACTAGTGATCTGCCAACCTCGCCAATCGATACTCCCGAGGTGTTTGTGCATATTCCATCTTAAACTGGCGACTGAAATAACCACTGTCATTGAAGCCACTCATTAACGCAATATCGGTAATAGAAACGCCTCTGAAGTTCTCATCTTTCAAATAACGGGCAGCTTGCTCCAGGCGATGACTGCTAATCCAGCGCGACAGACTTTCCGTCTCAGCCGAGTAGATCTGATGAATGTATCGCTTACTGATGCCCAATGCCTGAGAAATACTTGCCACACAGAGGTCCGCGTCAAACAGGTTATTCCGTACGTAATCCTGAATTTCTATCAGCCACTGCTCCCGCCCTCGCTTCTTTTCTAGCTGAAACGCATTCCGCTTACTGATACTGGAGCAAGTCAGCTCAATGACCGGGTTGATAATAAACAGCTCATCACTGATGCAGGTCTTGTGCGCGTTTTTTCTCAGCGTCAACAGTATTGAGCGCAGAATATTGGAGATAGTTTCACTCTCATCAAGAACATAGAGTTTATCTTTGCAGACCAGCTTACCAACGTTAAAAGCCTGCCCGAGCGGAATGAAAATAGAGAGCTGCCGAACGGCCTGTGACGACTCAAAATATATCTGTTGAGACGTATTCCAAACAAACACATTCCCGCGTTTCATCGCGTAGCGATTACCGCAAACATCCAATTGATAGCCATCGCCATCCACCACATAGGAGATGGCCAGATAATTCGTCATCTCAAGCTTTCCTTCACGCCAGCCACTCATCGGCAAGGCCAGAATATCGGTGAGAAAGCTGCTGCCAAAACTGTATTTTTTAACGTAAGCGGGAAGAGCCTGATCCGATGTCACCCCGGCATCGACGCCATTAAAGCTCCAACCCTCATGAGCCTTACTGAGCGCATGGCTAAAATGAGAAAACACCGAGAACGTCGGTGACGCCTGCGCCGTCCATTCTATATCCGGTGTCATAACGCCTCCTTTTTATGTTTATTTCAGCTCAGTGTTACCACTCTCTCTTCAACAGAGTCAAGAAAGTAATAAACCAGCGTTACGGCCCTTCCCTTTAGTCCTATTTTTCCTTCGCTATTGTGAAAGCAGCCCATTTCAGACGGCGATAGGCTTCATAACCACACTGCCAACACAGTTATAAAACCAATAATTTACGAGTGTAAGAACTATGAACCGTCTGCAAGCTTATTGGAAACCCAGCGCGCTTATCGCGAGCTTACTCAGCACACCGGGACATTTGGCCTTCGCCGAGCCCAACCAGCACACCAGCCGTCAGGTTGAGGAAGTTGTCGTAACGGCAAGGAAAAAGTCGGAAAGTCTCCAGGATGTACCGATTTCCATCACCGCCTTCACAGGAGACAGCATCCGCGACCTCGGCTTCAGCGACACCCTGAGCATCGACGAGAAAACGCCCAACCTGGAGATCAAAACCTTCGGCGGCCAACCCAATATTTTCATCCGCGGTGTTGGCAACAATGACTTCAACGCCACCACTATCAGCCCTGTCAGTATTTACGTCGATGACGTGGTCATGGGCCTCACAGGATCGCAAACTGCCCAACTCTTCGACGTACAGCGGATCGAGGTACTGCGCGGCCCGCAGGGCACACTGTTCGGTCGAAACACCACCGGAGGCGCAATTGCCTTTCACTCGAACATGCCCACCGAAGAAACGGAGGCCGGTGTACGCCTGACGCTGGGTAGCCACAAGCAACGCGATGTCGAAGGCTACGTTGGCGGCAAGCTCAGCCAGCGACTGAATGGGCGTCTGGCGGTAATTTCCACCACCAATGACGGCGACCGACGAAATGACTACAACGGCAAGGATGCCAACGCCAAGGAAGTCCACGCGCTGCGTGGCCTGTTCGATTTCCAAGCGACGGACAGGCTGCAACTGCTGCTTAATCTTCATGGCGCCGTAGACCGCAGCGACTTCAATCAGGGCAAACCCAGAGGTACCAATGCCTTTGGCTACACCGACCCGCACCCCAACAACAGCGGCCGACTCAACTTCAACGGCAAATCGCAGCACTATGGCGATACTCACGGGTTCAGCCTGACAACCACATTCGATACCGATGGTTTCACCCTGAAGTCCATCACCGGCTTCGAAAAGGCCTCGACCGACTATTGCGGCGATATTGATCACAGTCCGAGCTCGCTGGACGAAATCTGCTTCCATACCGACGGCGAGCAAATCACGCAGGAAATCAACATCTCCGGGGATATTGGCGATAACACCAGTTTGGTTACCGGCCTGTTTTTGCTTCGCGAAGATCTTGAGAACCTCACCGAAGCCAATCTGTTCGGGGATGCCCCCGCAGGATCACAACTTCCCGTCGTCGGCTATTCGACACGGGATACTAGCACCTACGCGCTCTATTCCGAACTGAACTACCGCTTCAATCCACGCTGGCAACTGACGGCCGGCCTCCGCTACACCTACGAAGAGAAAGAGGCGCGCCTGAAAAGCGACATGATCCCCAACTACTACAATGACCAAGCCAATGGCGCACCCATTGCCCTGGTACCTGAACGGCACTTATCCGAGAGCTGGGATGCGGTTTCCGGCCGGTTTGTCGTCGATTACCAGCCCACCGACGACTGGATGTTCTACGCCAGCCTATCCCGCGGCTTTAAATCCGGTGGCTTTAATCTGGGCTCCTTCTTCGACCCCAATGAAGTCACTCAAGTGGACCCGGAGTACCTCACGGCGTTTGAAATCGGCTCTAAATCCACCTTGTTTGACCGCAGGCTGCGTCTGAACAGCTCCGTGTTCTACTACGACTACTCGGAGCTGCAGGTCTACACCTATGTATCGGGCAGCACCCCCACCACCCCCGTGGTATTTGCTCTGGAAAATGCCGCCGACGCGAAGATCTACGGCGTAGAACTGGAAGTGAATGCCCTGATCAGCGAACGGCTCTCCATGAATCTCGGAGGGGGTTACCTGCGCACAGAGTACAAGGACTTTATTTCCAGCGTGGGCGGTGACCTGTCTGGCAATCCCATGCCGGGCTCCCCAAAGGTCAACCTCAGCGTCGAATTCAGCTACGACCTGGGCGATATCAAAGAGTGGCAGGTAGAGGCGAAGGTCGACTACTCCTACACCGACCACCGCTACTTCAACGCGTTTAAAGATGAAGACGTGAGTTCACTCGGCAGTCACGAGCTGATCGGCGCACGCCTGTCCTCAACGTCCCCCAATGGTAAATGGAATATCGCACTGTGGGGACGCAACTTGACCGATGAAGAGTACATCGTGGACAGCACCGACCTGGAGGGTAATTTCGGGTTCATCTCCGAGTTCTATGGCGATCGCCGCAGCGTTGGCATCGACCTCAGCTACACGTTTTAACAGGAGGTACACCCATGACTTTCCATCATAAATCCGTGCTGGTTACCGGGGCGAGCGGCGGTATCGGCGCAGAGATTTGCCGCCAGTTCACGGCTTCCGGTGCCACGGTGATCGCCGTCGACATCAATGAAGCAGCCCTGCTTTCGCTGAAACAGGCACTGGGGGCGCAACTCGAAATCGTCGTTTGCAACCTTCGGCACGAGCAGCAGATCAGCGATCTGGCCTCGAAACTGTCAGGGCGATGCATCGACATACTGGTTAACAATGCAGGCGTGGGACGGTTTGTTGATTACAACTTCACCACGGAGGACTTTGACTGGCATTTCCATATCAATACCCGCGCCCCCATGCTGCTGGTCAAGCACTTGATACCCAACCTGAAACACAGCGCGGCACCCGCCATTGTCAACATTGCCTCGGTGGCCGCCCGTATTGAGTGGGCCAACCACTTCCTCTATTCAACCACCAAAGCTGCGCTCGAAAAATTTACCCATCACCTGGTTAAGGACCTGCCCTGGCTGCGCGCCAACGCGGTGCTGCCGGGGGTTATCGACACCACAATACTGGAAGGTCTGGACAATATGAATCTCGACGAACTACGCGCCTACCTCGCTCAGGAGATTCCCTGTAAACGCATCGGTGTCCCTGCCGACATTGCCAACGCCGTTCTCTTCCTCAGCTCAGACCATGCCTCGTACATCAATGGCGCATCGCTGGTCGTGGATGGCGGGGTGATGCATTCAAATACCTGGGTAGGCCTTTAATCTCTTTCTGACAGGAGTTCATTTATGTCAAACGCAGTATACGTTCTGGGCGGTGCACAATCTGACTTCGCCCGAGACATGCACAGTGAAGGCCTGAGCGTCTTCGATCTGTTCAAGGAAACATTAGCCGAAGCACTCGAGCAATGCGATTTACCCGCGGAAGACATTCAACGCGGGCATGTTGGCAACGCCTCCGGCGACGTATTGACCGGCTATGCGCAGATGGGTGGCTTTTTCGGCATGGCCGATCACCGCCTTGCCGGAATGCCAGCCGGGCGACACGAAGCCGCCTGCGCCTCGGGCAGCATGGCTCTGTTGGGCGCCATGGCCGATATCAGCGCGGGCTACTATGACGTGGTCTGCGCAGCCGGTGTAGAGGTAATGGGGGTCGACACCGCAAACCTGAAAGAGTTTGCCACCGTTGACCAAGCTATTGGCAGCCACGCCTGGCCCTCGGAACGCAAACAGGGCCACTGGGTCTGGCCCTATCTGTTCAGCCAGTTCCTGATCGACTACCGCGAGCGCTATGGCGTTGACTACCGCCACCTTGGGGAAATCACCCGACTGAACTTGGAGAATGCCCGGAAAAACCCCAATGCCCGAGGTCGCAGCTATGCCTCAACGCCAGCCTGCTTTATCGAAGACGACGTTGCCAATCCGAAATCCATGGATGAGTTTCGCAAACACGATACCTGTCGCACGGCAGATGGCGCCGCCTTTGTGTTTCTAGCCAGTGAAGCCTATGCGCGCAGCTACGCACAGCGGCGCGGCATTCGCTTTGAAGAGATTCCACGCATCAAGGGCTTCGGCCACGCCACCATGCCAACCGAGCTGCAAACCAAGCGGGAAATCAATCAAAAATCGGGTAGCCCGTACTATATGCCGCACCTGCACAACACCATTCAACAGGCTCTTCAGCGTGCCAGCTTCTCAGCAGTCACCGACGTTGACCTCATGGAAGTTCACGACTGCTTCAATATCTCTGAGTACATGATTATTGACCACAGCGGGCTCGTGCAGCCCGGATGCGCCTGGCAGGCCATCGAAGATGGCAGCATCGCCCCTGGCGGTAGGTTGCCGGTCAATCCCAGCGGCGGTCTGCTGGGCGCAGGTCACCCCATCGGCTGTACTGGGGTGCGCATGGCACTGGACGCTTACAAGCAGGTCACTGGCCAAGCAGGCGACTACCAAATCGGCGGTGCAAAAAACGCCATGATGGTGAATGTTGGCGGAACGCTCACCACCACGGCAGCCCTCATTATAGGATGTGACGACTAATGACCTCGACAGACACACTCAGCACCCAGCGCAGCACCGAAGAGGTTGTTCGCCATCACTTGGCGTCCCTGCTGGACGGCAACATCGACCGCATTCTGACCGACTACGATGACTGCACCACGGTCTTCACCCCGGACGGCCCGGTCCAGGGCCTGGCGCCTCTGCGCCAGTTGTTCCAGAACTTTCTGGGGCAGCTCCCGCCGGGCAGCCTGGAAAAACTGGAGGTGTCCCGCCAGGATATTCGGGGCGACAGCGCCTATCTGCTCTGGCGCATTCCGGGGCTGTTTGCACTGGGCACCGACACGCTGGTCATTCGAGACGGCAAGATTCGCCTTCAATCTTTCGCCATTGCCGCCAACTGAAAAACGGCAAGCAATAACCACCCGTCCGTTTGCGGCCCCCGGGGCCGCCTTTTTATACCGATACCACTCAGAACTGATAGCTCAACGACAGCTTGTAGTTGCGGGGCTGGCCGTACTCAAGCTGGCTATAGAAACCAATCTGGCTGTAATACGTCTCGTCCAGCGCATTCTCCATATTGAACTGTGCAGCCAATTGCTCAGTGAACTGATAACGCAGCATCATGTTCACCAGGCTGTAGGCCTTTTGCTCCAGCCGTTCCTGCTGGCTCGTCACCGGATTGTCGACATTGGTGTAATTGTCACCCTGCCAGTTCACCCCACCGGCGACCGTCAGCTTGTTCAACACGCCACCAAAGCGATAGGTCGTGTAGAGCTTCAGCATTTCCCGAGGCTGATCGGTATTCACCTTTTCGCCACTCGCATCCTCCGCGGTGAAACGGGTATAGCTAAAGCTGACATCCCAGCCGTCGGCCAGCTGGCCGACCAGCTCCAACTCCACCCCCTGAGTTTCCGCGCCATCAGCCTCGTAATAGGCCTGACCGAGCCCCCCGGTGCCGGGCACGGTTTCCCCGGCATCCAGCTGCCCCAACTTATCTTGTTCAATGCGGAAGACACTGACCGTGGTATGCAGTGCGTCATTAAAAAAGCGGCTTTTTACCCCAAGCTCCTGGCTCTTGCCGAGAATGGGATCGAGGAAACGCCCCGTTTTGTCCTGGAGATTCTGCGGCTGAAAAATCTCGGTATAGCTGAGGTACAGCTTATGCCTTGAACTCAGGTCGTACAGCGCCCCCGCATAAGGCACCCACACGCCGGACTCAGAAAACGCCACCTTGGTGTTGCCAAAGGTATAACCGTCGCGCTCCCAATCCGACACCCTGCCGCCGACAATCACCTTAAACGCGTCGCTGACAGACAGCCGCGTAGCGAGATAGATGCCGGCCTGCCGGGTGTCCATATCGACATCTTTGCTGCTGGCACCCCAGCTAGGCTGAGGATAGCGACCATCCCAATCATAGAAACTGCCGACCGGGGGCACCGAAGTGACCGCACTCACATAACCGACGTCATTCTGATGGCTGTCGAGTACACCGAGTGTTAATTCATGCTGGCGCGAAAACAGTGTGTACTCACCGCTTAGCTGGGCGCTCAGGCTGGTCATTTCACGCTCGGTATCAGAGCGGCGCGGTGACGCACCCAGGCCATTTCCGGTGGCCTTATCAACTACGCCATAGAGATACACCAGATCAAGGTCGGCCTCATTAACACTGTGGTTAACGTTCAATTTAAGTCGCCAGTTGTTACTGAAGTCATGGACAACATCGAGATAGCTGTTCTCGACGGTTGATGCCCACGATGTCCAATTTGCCCCCGTCGATGTAGACCGCGCCCAATCGGTTCTGGACCCGTCGCTATACCACACCGGCAGCCCACCCCAAGTTGAGCCTTCCGGCAGATTGTCCTGACGACTGCCCCCCACTCTCAGCAAGGTCTGCTCGGAAATATCGGCATCGACGACCGCATACACCACCCGCTTGCGTTCGCTGGCGAAATCACGAAAGGAATCCGCATCTTCATACACGACCACAGTGCGGCCACGCAGTGAACCGCTGCGATTCAGCGCACTGCCCAGGTCGACCTCCAGACGGCGTGAGTTCCAGCGTCCGAGCGTCACCGTGGCGTCGCCGCTGAGCTCGCGAGCATTGGCATGCTTGCGCACCAGATTGATCGAAGCCGAGGGATTCCCCGCTCCGGTCAACAGCCCGGTGGCCCCCCTAACAATTTCAATGCGCTCATACAGCGCCATATCACTCTGCGTTTCGCCGGCATCGCCACCGGACTGCCAAGTCACCGGCACCCCGTCAATTTGATAGTTGTCGATATCAAAACCGCGCGCCGAAAAACGCTGACGAGAACTGTCCAGCCCCTTGGCAGAGACACCCGCCGCATTATTTACCACGTCGGTCAACGAACGCAGGTCCTGATCTTCAATACGCTGAGAAGTCATTACACTCACCGACTGCGGCGTTTCATAGAGTGTCAGACCCAGTCCCGTTGCGGTGTCAATTTGCTCGTTGATCGTGTATTTCCCGGTAACCACAATCTCTTCCGGCTTCGCCGGCGATGTCTGATCTGCCGATGCGCTAGCCGCAAAAGTGCTACCACCGGCGAACAGGCCTACTCCCAGAACAATGCGGGAAATCGAATAGCCAAGTTTGGTCATGTGCGAGCCTTATCGAAGGAAAATTTCCCGCACATTAAAGATAAGGATTATCATTATCAATAACGAGATAGCGACCCGCTATTCTCATCGCCCACGTCTAGTAACGTACATCTCCCGATTCATCGGGCTTTCCGCGCGGTTCACATTATATTGCTTGCGCCTTATTAATTTTAATGATAATCATTATCATAAATTCAGCAAAGTGAGACTCCAACATGTTATGCATCGACGCTTGGCTTGAACGGAAAGATCCTCAACTGCGACTGCTCAACAGTGACACCGGACGCGAGCACTGCCGCCTCAGCGGCGAGAGTCTGGAAGAGCTGATCAGCAGTGGTGAACTCGACCCCGCAGAGCTTTCGACGCGACCACTCAATGACCCCGATATCATTGCCACAGTGCTTCGCAGTCAGTGGCGACAACAATAAATCACAAACGCAATTGATAGTCATTATCAACTACTGATACAATGGGCCTCACCGAGCAGCATCACCCAGCGGAGGCCCCAAGTGTCAAAGTTTATTCAGGAAACCGTCACGCATATCCATCACTGGAACGACTCCCTGTTCAGTTTCCGCACTTCACGGCAGCAATCCCTGCGCTTTGAAAATGGCCACTTCATCATGATTGGCCTGGAGGTTGAGGGAAAACCGCTGATGCGCGCTTACAGTGTGGCCAGCGCCAACTATCAGCCCGAACTGGAATTTTTCAGCATCAAAGTGCCGGACGGACCACTGACCTCACGTCTGCAGAATATTCAGGTTGGCGACCGGGTCATCATGAGCACCAAACCCACAGGCACGCTCATTGCCGGGAATCTGAAACCGGGCAAGCACCTCTATTTGCTGGGTACGGGTACCGGGCTGGCGCCCTTTCTGAGCATCATTCGCGATCCGGATATTTATGAGCGCTTCGAAAAAATCATTCTCGTCCACGGCGTTCGTCATGTCTCCGAGCTCGCGTATCAACAACTGATTGAAGAAGCGTTGCCACAGGACGAGTACCTGGGCGACTGTGTTCGCGAGCAGCTGATTTACTACCCCACCGTTACTCGCGAGCCCTACAAGCATAACGGTCGCATTACTGACCTGATGACCAGCGGCAAGCTGTTTCTGGACATTGGTCTTCCCAAGCCGACAAGCGACGACGACCGCTTTATGCTCTGCGGCAGCCCGAGCATGTTGAAAGACCTTTGCCGCATTCTGGATGAGCGCGGCTTCACTGAATCCCGTCACGGTCATCTGGCCGACTACGTTATTGAGCGAGCATTTGTAGAGCAGTGACACCGACGCGCCGGTGAAGCGGCTGCGTCCAAACTCTGCGATAATAGGCGCCTTTCAGCAGGATTCCGTTACGCGCCATGTCCCAGCAGCACTATGACGTTATTATCCTCGGCGCGGGAGCGTCGGGGTTGTTCTGTGCCTTTACCGCCGCACAGCGCGGACGCCGGGTACTGGTGCTGGAACGCGCCAACAAAGTCGGCAAGAAAATCCTGATGTCCGGCGGCGGTCGCTGTAACTTCACTAATCACTTTGTCGAAGCTGATAATTTTATTTCCGGCAATCGACATTTCTGTAAAGCGGCCCTGACGCGCTTCAACCAATGGGATTTCATCGCCATGGTCGAGCGCTACAACATCGCCTATGAAGAGCGCAAACACAGCCAGTTATTCTGCCTCGACTCCGCCAAAGACATTCTCAATATGCTGCTGGACGAATGCGCCAGCGCCGGTGCCGACATCCGCACCCACTGCGAACTGACTCAGGTAACCGCACAGAAAGAAGGCGATTATCGCTACGAACTGGCCGTCAGCACGCCGCAGGGTGAGGAGCACCTGCACTGCGAATCACTGGTAGTGGCTACCGGCGGCCTGTCGATACCCACACTGGGCGGCAGCGGTATTGGTTACGACCTTGCTCGACAATTTGGCCTGCAGCTCACCCCACGCGACGCCGCGCTGGTGCCCTTTATGTTCAGTGATCAGATGAAAGGCCTTTGCGAGCGCCTGTCCGGGCTTGCCCTCGACGTGGAAGTCAGCGCGAATAATCGAACATTCCGCGAGGCCCTGTTGTTTACGCATCGCGGGATGAGTGGCCCGTCAATGCTGCAGATATCCAACTACTGGCATCCCGGCGACAGCATTAGCATTAATCTGTTACCCGATGACAATGCCGGTGACTGGCTGTTGACGGCCAAACAGCAACACCCCCGCAGCCTGCTGCGCAGCGTACTCGCTCAAAAATTGTCAAAGGGCCTGGTCGCAGAATTGCAGCCGCTGTGGTGGGCGCAACACAGTGAAACGCCGCTGGCCGAGTTCAGCGACAAAGCCCTGCGCAACATTGGCGAGCAGCTTAACCAGTGGCGTTTAAAACCCTCGGGCACAGAGGGCTATCGCACCGCAGAAGTTACCCGAGGCGGGGTAGATACCGACGGTATCAGCTCCAAAACAATGGAAGCCAAAGAGCAGCCCGGTCTGTACTTCATCGGCGAAGTGCTGGACGTGACCGGCTGGCTGGGCGGCTTTAATTTCCAGTGGGCCTGGTCGTCCGGCTACAGCGCTGGACTCGCGGTATAACGTATCACTCGGCCGCGTCGCCATCCATGACTAATACCTTAGCCCCACGGACTTGACGGGTTTTCAGGGAGACCAGCGCGCGATTGGCATCGCGCAGTGAAAAACATTCGACCTCGGGGCGAATCCCGGCCTCCGCCGCCAGCCGCAGGAACTCGACAATATCTCGACGCGTAACATTGGCGACCGTCTTGATTTCCTTTTCCCGCCACAGATCACGGGGATAGTCCAGCGATGTCAGCACCGTATTGTCGCGATCTTCCTTGCGAATGGCGTTAATCACCAGACGGCCGCCGGGCAGCAGTTGCGACATGGCGGAGACCACCGGGAGCCACGCAGGCGTGGTGTCGATAATGGCATGCAGCGGCTGCGGCGCAGCATCGGCGGTATCCCCTGCCCAGTCCGCGCCCAGCGAACGGGCAAACTCGCGGCTTTGCTCATCGCGAGCAAAGACATATACCGGCGAATCCGGATACAGGTGGCGAGCCAGTGGCAGGACCAGATGCGCAGAGCCACCAAAGCCGGTCAATCCCAACCGCTGGCCGTTCTCAATCCCCGCCAGACTCAACGAGCGGTAGCCAATGGCGCCTGCGCACAACATCGGCGCCGCTTGAATATCCTCTAGCCCCTCAGGCAACGGTACGGCATAGCGGGCATCCACCACCATATACTCGGCATAGCCGCCATCGATATCCAGACCGGTACAGCAAAAGTCAGCGCAAAGATTTTCCCGTCCGCTGCAGCAGTATTCACACTCACCGCAGGCACTGGCGATCCAGCCTACCCCTACCCGCTCGCCGGGGCGCCGTATGCTCACGCCGTCGCCGACCGAGGCAATGTGCCCAACAACCTGATGCCCCAATATTCGCGGCAGTTCCGCAGGCGACAACCGGCCCTCAATTTCGTCCAGTTCGGTGTGGCAAACACCGCAGGCCGCCACGTGTATGAGCACCTCACCCGGCGCCGCAGCGGGCGTTGGCAACCTTTTAAAAACCAGTGGTTCACTGTCGGCGCTGATGGCCCCCAGCGTTTCCAAACACATCGCATCCATTGCCTGACTCCGATCTTGGTCGTAAACAGCAGCCCAGTCTGTAAACCTACCGCGTCAATACCTCGCTGCAAACCGCTCAGGCGAATCGAAGCGCAGGGCAATCCGCGTTAGAATAGCGCGATCATCATCCACGACCGGAGCGGCACATGGCATCGCTGCAAGAACAACTGCTGAAGGCGGGACTCGCCGACGAGAAAAAGGCCAAGCAAATCAAGAAAGAGCAGCGTCAGGCCAAGAAAGCCAATAAGGGCAAACCCCAGGTCAACGAGTCGCGGCTGGCAGCGGAAAAGGCGCTGGCAGAAAAAGCCCAACGCGACCGCGAGCTGGGGCGTCAGCGCCAGGCCGAAGCTGACAAAAAAGCGATTTATGCGCAAATTGTGCAGTTGGTAAACACCAGCCGTATCGACCGCAAAGGCGGTGAGGTTGCCTACCAGTTCACCGATGGCAAAAAGATCAAAAAGCTCTATGTCACGTCCGCGCAGCAGAACCAGCTCACCAAGGGCATGATCGCGATTAGCAAACTGGGGGAAGAGTACGAACTGGTACCCGCTAATATCGCCGAGAAAATTGCCCAGCGCGATGCCTCGGTGATTCTTGTGCGCAACCAGCCCGGTGCCGATCAGGTGGATGAAGACGACCCCTACGCGGACTACCCGATTCCCGACGATTTGATGTGGTAATGCAAAACGCGACCGACCACGCTGCACTGGACGTTCTGCGTTCCGTCTTTGGCTACGAAAATTTCCGCAACCATCAGGCCGACATCGTCCGCCAACTGATCGACGGTGGCGATGCGCTGGTACTGATGCCCACCGGCGGCGGCAAGTCCCTGTGCTTTCAAATCCCCGCGCTGGTACGCAGCGGTACGGCGATTGTGGTCTCGCCACTCATCGCCCTGATGCAGGATCAGGTCGACGCTCTGCGCCAGAACGGCGTGCGCGCCGCCTGCCTGAACTCCAGCCTGAGTGGACCGGAAGCCTGGGATGTCGAACAGGCCCTGCTCGCCGGGGAACTGGACTTGCTCTACGTGGCTCCAGAGCGGCTGATGATGCCGCGTATGCTGGAACTGCTGGATCGCAGCCCGCTGTCCCTGTTTGCCATCGACGAGGCGCACTGCGTCTCCCAGTGGGGGCACGACTTCCGCCCCGAATATATCCAACTGTCGATTTTGCACGAACGCTTCCCGGCCGTGCCGCGTATTGCCCTCACCGCCACCGCCGATGAACGTACCCGCGAAGAGATTATTCAACGGCTCGCCCTGGAATCGGCGCAGGTCTTCAATAATGGCTTTGACCGCCCCAATATTCGCTACCGCATCGCGGAGAATAACGGCAATGCCCGTGAACAACTGCTGCGCTTTATCCGCAACGAACACGACGGCGATGCCGGGATCGTCTACTGCTTATCCCGCAAGCGCGTAGATGACACCGCCGCCTGGCTGCAAAGCAAAGGACTGAACGCCCTGCCCTATCACGCAGGCCTGCCCACGGAAACACGCCAGCAACATCAAAGCCGTTTCCTGCGCGAAGACGGCGTGATTATTGTCGCCACCATCGCCTTTGGCATGGGTATCGACAAACCCGATGTGCGCTTTGTCGCCCACCTCAACCTGCCCAAGAGCATCGAAGCCTATTATCAGGAAACCGGTCGTGCCGGGCGCGACGGATTGCCCTCCGACGCCTGGATGCTCTACGGCCTGCAAGATGTCATCACCCTGCGGCAAATGCAGGAAAGCTCCGAAGCCAACGAACAGTACAAGCGTGTTGAACGCCACAAGCTCGATGCCATGCTCGGTCTCTGCGAACTGGAAAGCTGCCGCCGTCAGGCGCTGCTGGCCTATTTCGGCGACCATCTCGACCAGCCCTGCGGCAATTGCGACAACTGCCTGACCCCACCTGAAACCTGGGACGCCACCGTAGCGGCCCAGAAAGCCCTGTCCTGTGTATACCGCACCGGCCAGCGCTTCGGGGTGAACTATCTGGTGGATATTTTGCTGGGCAAAGACAGTGATCGCGCCCAGCAGTTCGGCCATCAGAAACTCGGCGTATTTGGCGTTGGCAAAGAGCTGAACAGCAGCCAGTGGCGCGGCCTCTTCCGACAGCTGATCGCCCGACGCCTGTTGCAGGTTGATCTGGATGGTCACGGCAGCCTGCTGTTAAGCGAATCTGCCCGGCCAGTACTTCGCGGTGAGCAAGTGCTTACCCTGCGTAAACTCAGCAAGGTCAGCGGCGGCAAGCGCGAACGCCGCAGCTTTGCCGACACCGCTCACAGCCGCCTCTGGGAAGCGCTGCGCGCCCACCGCAAGCAACTGGCCGAAGAACAGGGCGTGCCCGCCTATGTGATTTTCCACGATGCCACCCTCGCCGAAATGGCCGAGCGCCAGCCCCAAACGCTGGACCAGCTCAGCCATATCTCCGGTATCGGTCAGCGCAAACTGGATGCCTACGGCGACAGTTTTCTGGATGTGATTCTGGAGAATGCCGACACCCAGCCCAAAACCGATACCGCCGAACAGAGCGTGCAACTACTCTGTCAGGGTATGAAGCCGCTGGAAATTGCCCATCGCCGTGAACTCACCCTGGCCACCGTATACCGACATCTGGCCGCGGCAATCACCGCTGGCGAGCTGGAACTGGATGATGTCATCGAACTGGACGACGACGCGCTGCAGGAAATTCGCTTCGCCTTTGAACACAGTGAAGACGGGCGCCTGAAGCCCGTGTACGAAGCCCTGGGCGGCGAATACGATTACGGCATATTGGAATGCGTGCGCGCCGCAGACGCGGTCAGCGCCTGAGCGGCTCATCAGCGCGGTGTTGCGCGGCAATATAGGCCGCCGCCGCACGTCCTGCCACCCGGCCACTGGCAAAGCAGGCCGTCAGTAAATAGCCACCGGTTGGCGCATCCCAGTCCAGCATTTCTCCGGCGCAGAACACGCCGGGACGCGCGTTCAGCATCAAGCCCTCATTCAGAGCGGAGGACATAACGCCTCCCGCCGTGCTGATCGCCTCGTCAATCGGCCGCCAGCGACTCAGACGCTGAGGCAACTGCTTTAACCGCGACGGCGTCTTATCGACAGCCTGCATCTCGGCTTTGCTCGTCAGTGCTTTGAGCAAGGCCAGCTTGCTGCCTTTGATACCGATTTTACGCAGGCGATTACTCAGCGACTCACTGCGGCGCTGCGCCCGCCATTTTTCCGTCAGCGCCTCGGCGGTCATATCCGGCAGCAGATCCCAGTGAATATCCGCGTGGCCGTCGCGCTGGATCAAACCCCGCAATGCCGCCGAGGCGGCGTATATCAAGCTGCCTTCCAGCCCATATTCGCTGATCAGCGCATCGCCTTTACGCGTCCAGTGCTGTCCCTCACAAGTAGTGAATGACAGGCCAATATTCTTCAGCGCCTCGCCGGCATGATCGCCGCGTAAAAACGCGGGCCAGGCAACCTCAAAGCCCATATTGCTGGGTTCAAAGGCCGCGCAAGCCACCCCGTGCTGCATCAACAACGGCAGCCACTGGCCGTCCGACCCCAATGCCGCCCAACTGCCGCCACCCAAGGCCAACACCACTACTGAGGCGCGAAGGTTTTTGCGACCTGCCGGCGTGTCGAAACAAAGTTCGCCGCGGTCATTCCAGCCCTGCCAGCGATGGCGAACATGAATATTCACTCCGCTGTTACGCAAGCGACGCAGCCAGGCACGCAGCAATGGCGCGGCCTTTTTCTGCACGGGAAAGACTCGCCCCGAGCTGCCCACAAAGGTTTCAATACCCAGCTCGCGGCTCCAGTCGCGCAGGGCCTCGGCATCGAAGTCATCAAGCCACGGTGCTAGCCATTCCCGCCCGCGGCTATAGCGATTAATAAACGCTGCGGGCGCGTCGCTGTGAGTCAGATTAAGGCCGCCAATACCGGCGCGCAGAAATTTGCGCGCCACCGTGGCTTTGGCCTCGAAAACATCTACCGGCACTCCCGCCTCAGCCAGTTGTTCGGCAGCCATCAACCCTGCCGGGCCAGCGCCAATAACGACAGCGGGGAGTGAGGACGAAGTGGTCACGCGTTCAGTCTTTTACCAGAAATTGTGCGCGCGCTTTGGCAATCGGCTGGGCGGGATCCTCCTGCCAGGCACTGATGCTGACGTTAATCATCTTGCGGCCCAGATACACCATTTCACAGCGGGAATAGGTATCGGTGAAGCGTCCGGCCCGCACATAGTCGATAGAAAAATCGACGATCTTGGGGGTTTTCTGACTGCCGGTGTGGGCCAGCACATGCACAATCGCCGACATCTCCATAAAGCCCGCGATGGCACCGCCGTGCAGCGCAGGCAGGGTCGGATTGCCGATATTACTTTTCTTGGCAGGCAGCAGAAAACAGCCGTCAGTATCGAGGATTTCGACGCCCAGGGTCTTGGCGTAGGGAATGCGGTCAATACGAGCCTGAAATTCACGGGTGGTCATTGTGCTGCCCTCTTCGCCGCTTCCGAAGCGCGGAACTCCCGCCGCAAGTCTTCAAACAAGGCGGCCTCCATGCGAAAGAAATTTCCGACGGCCGAGGCCACCGGCCGAGACGTATCGCCGTGATGCGCCAAGGCGCGGGTAAAAATCACGCTGGAGCTGACCCGATAGACTTCGGCATCGGCATAAACGGTCTTACCGGGGGTTGCCGCGCGCATATAATCGATGCGCAGATCAATGGTCGGCGTCATGCCCAGATCATCCAGCGCGGTCGCCGCGGCGAAACCACAGCAGGTATCCAGCAAGGTTGTAATCGCGCCGCCATGTAACACCCCGGTATCCGGATCACCGATCAGCTGTTCGCCATACGCCATCGACATGCGGACACGGTGAAGGGCGACGTCTTCCACACGAATACCGAGCGTATTGAAGTGATCACCTTCATTTTGACTGAGCACCACATCAACGAAACGACGCAGCTCTTCCAAATCCAGTGCCATAGTGCTCCCACCCCCAACATCACTTTCGACTTGCGCGGCAGTAGCGACGCGCCGTCGGGCAGTTTACCGGGGCGGCCCGCAAAAGGTAAGCAACTAACGACTGCGCATTGCCAGAAACAACTCGGCGGTGGCCAGCGCATCGCTGAGCGCATTGTGGGCGGGATAGGAAGGCAGACTATAGTGCTTGCGGCAGTCGGCCAGACGCAGTTCACCCGGCGTCAAAGCATCTTGGTGACGGAGACGGCGGCGGCGTTCCTGTTGCAGGGTATCAACGTAGGGCAGTAGCAGGGGCGCGGCAAAGTAGCGGCGGCTGAGCTGATTCAGAAACGCCATGTCCAGCGTCCCGCCGTGGAATAACAGCGTCCTGCCCCTGGCCGCCAACAGCAGGTCGCGCATCACCGATTCCGCATCTTCCCCACCCTCGCGATCACAGTCCCGCAGATGGTGAATCGTCGCGCTGTCACCGACGTCGCCCTTGGCCTGCAACAGCCGATGCGCAGCCGAAGACAGATCAATTTCCCCATGGCTCACTGCTACCCAGGCAGCACTGACCACTTCCCCCTCATCTGGCGACAGAGCCGTGGTTTCCAAATCAATCGCAAGGTAATCGGCATTCCGGTCTTGAGATGGGCGAAGTGGGCTGTGTTGCCAGCACTGCCGCAACGGCTCGGCGGCACGCTGACGATGAGACAGACGCTTGATGCGAAGGGCCAGCGCAGAGCATATCGCTTCCACCGCTCAGGCCCCGGCGCGATAGCGCAGCTTGACGATCTCTTCAGCCTGATGCACAACCCTAAACGCCTGCTTCAAATGGTGACGCTGCAAGCGACTGAGTTGGCGGGGATCGCAATAGTTGTCTGGTGTTTCACCCGCCGCAATTTGCGCGGCCTGCTGTTGCAGGCGAATACGATTGATCAGGGTGAAGGCATCTTCCAGATTACGGCTGTCGAGCAAGGTCATGGCACCCGCTTTCACCAGCGCCTGTAAGCGTCGATGAGTATTCACTTCGCTGACGTCACAGGCCAGAGAATGCAGCCGCGCCAGCTCGATGATCGGCAAGACACCGCGCTTTTTCAGATCCAGCCCCTGTCGATGCTCGCCACTGCGTTCCAGAATAAATCGTCCAAACAAACTGAGCGGCGGGGAGCTGGACAGGACATTTTCTGCCAAGGCAGCAAGGAAAATGGTATTGCGCTGACTGTGCGTCAGCATGTGCTGCTGCAAGCAATCAACGAATTCGCGTTTACCGGCAATGGCGCGCAGATCAAAAAAGATGCTGATGCGCATCACCGCATCGCTGCTGGGGCTGCGCATCCAGGCATCGACGGTGGCCGCCCAGTCGCGGGCGCGCTGCCGCCACTGCGGGGATTTTGCCATCACATCGCCAGGACAGAAATCGTAGCCACATTGATCCAGCCCGCTACAGACAAAGTCCGCCAAGCGCGCAAACCAGTCCATATCTGCATCGCTGGCACTGTCGCAAATCAGCAAGCCGTTATCCTGATCGCCGCCCAGCAACTGTTCGCCTCGGGCCTGTGAGCCAAAACCCATCCAGCAGTAATCGCAGGGCGCAGGCCCCAGTTGCTGCTCGGCCAACTGGATGAGGCGACGGGTCAGCGCGTCACTCACGGCAGTGGTCAGCTGGGTAATTTGAACAGCCGGTGTATCGGCCTCCACCCATTGGCGAAACAGGCTGGGAAGTCTTGCCAACTGCGCCTGCAATGCCTCAACACTATCGAGGCGGGAAAGGCGCTGTACGAAAAAGATCGGGTCGTCTTCCCGAGCCACATTCACATCTGACGTGGTTAACACCCCTTGAAGTTGACCGGCGTCATCGACCACCGGCAAGTGGTGAACCCGATGCTCGGTCATGCTCAATACCGCATCAAACAGGCTGTTATCCGGACTGACACGATGGGGTTGGGCGGTCATGATCGTCGCAACAGGCTGCTCGGGACTCAGCTCTGTGGCGATGACCCGACTACGCAGATCGCGATCGGTGATAATGCCACGCAGCTGCCCGTCCTCAGTGATAAAGGCCGACGACACACGCCGCTCGGTCATCGCCTTGGCCGCCGCTTTAATCGACGTGTCGGCACTGAGCTGCAAGGGGTCCGCACTCATCGTGGCAGTGACCGGCTGCATGAGAAACGACGGTTGTCCCCGGTAGCGGGCAGCCCGGCGCAAGCGGCGCTCAGCGCGGGCGTGAAAGAAACGGTCAATATGGCGATGTTGGCGGCGCAGCGCCTGCAGGGCATTTTCCGGCAGGCGATAGACCAGGCAATCCTCGACAGCCAGGTAATAGCGCGAGTCCGCGTCGGCGTCTTTGGCGACATTGGGCGAGAAGCTTTCACCGCTTTCCAGACGCTGCAGCAAACCACTCTCCTGCTGCTCGTCCACCATGCCGCTGCGCAGGATAAACAGACCGTCGCCATCCGCCGGCCCAAAGCGGTGCTGGCGCCGAAAATAGGCAACTTTCAACTGTGGTGCCAATGCGGCCAGCACCTCATCATCCAGGCTGTCGAACGGCAGGCACTCGGCAATAAAATCCTGCACTAGCGCCAGTTCAGCCATATCGCTCATGATCGGCTCCTTATCGCTTCCGCGACCTCAGCCCTCAGGGCTTTTGATCGCGGAAATCCCGCTCGAAACTGGTTTCATAAACGGTGAAGGCCAAGCCGGTTTCACCGTAGTAGAGGCTGTCATCGGCCATTGCCACCACTCTCAACAAGGGCGCGTCGCCTTTGGGTACGGAGCTGCGAATCTGCCAGCGTCGGCCATCATCCGAGATGGGCGTCATGGCCAGCGGTGGATACTCGGTATCGGCGTCGGGGGTAATGGCGATTTTGGCCGCCTGCAGAGGAAATTCCGATTCCAGTGTCAGCCCCAACACATGCTCGCTGCGCATGTCTGCCTGAAAATGCAGTTTGAAGTTGCCATTCTTGAAGGTGCAATGCCCACTCGAATATCGGCAGGACGAACTGGCCGCCAGCTCGTAGCTGCTGCCCGGTTCGGCCTGATGTGGCCGTTCGCTTACCGCCCGATCAACACCAACGTAGGCAAGAATAGCGAGGATCGGTGTCACGATCATCGCGACAACAAAATGTTTGTTCGTGAGTATGGATGTGGCGCTCATTGAAGTTCCCGCAATAGCGTGTCCGTCGTGGAAAACTCGCTGTCACACAGCGTTACAAGGCAAATTTCAGTGTAGCGGTTTTGTTCGGCAGGGTCGCCGAAAAGAAAAAAGGCGGGCAGTGGGGAGCTGCCCGCCGTTGCCACGATCAGTGATCGTGGGCTTCGTTGACACCCACCGGCACACGAATGTGCTCGACGAGTTCCTGCACCTCTGCCGGTGGCTCTTTGGTCACCGCGGAGACGGCAAAGGCAACAATGAAGTTCACCAGCGCGCCCACTGCACCGAATGCGTTGGGCTCGATGCCGAAGAACCAGTTCTCTTTCATGTCACCCAGGAAGGCAGTGCTGGCAACAAACATGATGCCCTTGTGCTGGAACACGTAGAGCAAGGTCACGCTGATACCGGCAATCATGCCCACAATGGCGCCCTCTTTGTTGATGCGCGGGCTGAAGATACCCATCATCAGCGCGGGGAAGATGGAGGATGCGGCCAAACCAAAGGCCAGCGCCACCGTTCCCGCCGCAAAGTCAGGCGGGTTGAAGCCGAGATAACCCGCACCACCGATCGCGGCCGCCATTGCCACCCGGCTTGCCATCAACTCCGACTTCTCGGAGATGCTTGGCATTAACACCCCTTTCAACAGGTCGTGGGAAATCGCCGAGGCAATCGCCAGCAACAGACCCGCTGCGGTCGACAGTGCGGCAGCCAGACCACCCGCAGCGACCAGCGCAATTACCCAGTTGGGCAGCTTGGCGATCTCGGGGTTAGCCAGCACCATAATATCGCGGTCTACGGTAACCATTTCATTGGTCGCCGCATTGGCCGTGTACTGAATGCGACCGTCGCCGTTCTTGTCTTCAAACTCCAGCAGGCCGGTTTTCTCCCAGTTTTTAAACCACTGCGGACGCTCCTCGTAAGCCAGATTTTGATCGGCCGTCGGCGGTGCAATGGTGTCGTGGAGGTTCAGGCGAGCCATCGCGGCAACCGCAGGAGCGGTGGTGTAAAGAATCGCGATAAACACCAGCGCCCAACCTGCAGAGCTGCGGGCGTCTTTTACCTTGGGTACCGTGAAGAAACGGATAATTACGTGGGGCAGGCCCGCGGTACCGATCATCAGCGACAAGGTGTAGACGAACATATTCAGCGTGCTGCCGCGAACATTGTTGGTGTAATCACTGAAGCCCAGCTCCGTAATAACCTGGTCCAGCCGGTCCAGCAGATACACATCCGTGCCACTGATCGTGCTGCCCAGACCCAGTTGTGGGAAAGGGTTGCCCGTCAGGTTGAAGGAGATGAAGATCGCCGGAATGGTGTAGGCCAGAATCAGTACGCAGTACTGGGCAATCTGGGTGTAGGTAATCCCTTTCATGCCACCGACAACGGCGTAGATAAACACGATCGCCATACCGACCAGCAGGCCAGTTTCGTAGCTCACTTCGAGGAAGCGCGAGAAGGCCACACCCACCCCTTTCATCTGGCCGATAACATAGGTCACCGAACAGATAATCAGGCAGATGACAGCGACGATCCTTGCGGTACGCGAGTAAAAGCGGTCGCCGATAAATTCCGGCACCGTGAACTTGCCGTACTTACGCAGATACGGCGCGAGGAACATCGCCAGCAGTACGAAGCCGCCGGTCCAGCCCATCAGGAAGACTGAACCGCCGTAGCCCATGTACGCGATCAAACCCGCCATAGAGATGAACGACGCGGCACTCATCCAGTCTGCGGCGGTTGCCATACCATTGGCCACGGGGTGAACACCGCCACCGGCCACGTAGAAGTCTTTGGTTGAACCGGCGCGCGCCCAGATGGCGATGCCGATGTAGATGGCGAAGGTAAACCCCACCACCAGATACGTTAACGTTTGAAGTTCCATGATGGCTGCCTCTTAGAATTATGCGTCGTCATCCACGCCGTATTTGCGGTCGAGATCACCCATCTTTTTCGCGTAGATAAAGATGAGCACCACGAAGGTGTAGATAGAGCCCTGCTGGGCAAACCAGAAGCCGAGTTTGAAACCACCCAGGCGGATCGCATTCAGCGGTTCAACCAACAGAATGCCGCAGCCGTAGGACACGACAAACCACACCACAGACAACCACAGCATCAGGCGAAGATTTTCCCGCCAGTAAGCCTGAGCCATCTCTTTCGATTCAAAAGCCATGCTTATTCTCCTTATTGTGACCAGTAGTGACGGCTGCGCAATTCAGCAGCGGCCGTCACCGCCGAACGGAACTATCAGAAAACGTATTTGGCGCTGAATTGCAGGCGGTTGAGGTCGCCGCTGTCATCGCCGTTAATGGTGCCTTCAATCTCCTTCTCACCGTAAATCCATTCCCCACCCAGGGTTAACGCCGCAATCGGGGAGTACAGCAGGTTGGCGTGAACACTGCGATACGCTTTGGCGGTACCCGCCGGCGCATCGTTGGGGTTATCCGTTTCAGAAGCAGAAAGCACAAAGCTGCTGCGCCATTTGGGCGCCCAGAAATGGCGGTACGCCACATAGCCGCCCACGGTATCCAGCAGCTCGATATCGCCGTTGCTTTCGATAAATCCGTCGCGATAGCTTTGCAGGCCAAGGTAACGGCCGAGCGCGTTACCCGCGTTCAATTGGGCTTTCACATCGTCCTGACCCAGTTGCCATTTGGCGGCCAGACTGAGGGCATAGCCCATCTCACTCTCATCACCCTCAATGGGCTGCGCGAGGTTGTTCGTGAAGTTTTCCTTGTAAGCGACTTCGCGCAGCATAAAGGCGGCGCTGTAGCTCATATTCCCGGCTTTACCGTTATAGCGGGCTACCAGATCAGGCAGGCTGTTGTTGTCAAAATCACCGCCGCCCGTCGCACCGCTGGCGCCGCCGTTCAAGCCGCTGGAGGGGTTTTCAATGGCCAACATCACCGAATTGCCGTTGCCCACACCATGGGTCCAGCGCAGCTGCGCCTGACGCTCAAAGGCGGTGCCGACTGGGCCAACAAAATCCAGGGTCTCAGGGAGGGTGCCCACATTGAAGAAGGTGCTCCAGCTTTGACCCGCAAGCAGAGAGCTGTTGTCGTCGTATTGCCAGTTCACATAGGCGTGGCGAATACGGTTCACCGACGAGTTACTGATACGCTCGTCGCCAATCTGGTTAACACCGAAGTCCATCTCAATATGGGTAGAAATCACCCCGGCGTCGGTTTGCGTGGAGGTTTTAAACCAAATACGGGAATGCTTAGCCTGCATATCAAAGTGCGCATCACCGCTTTCACCGCCGACGGGAATCACCGACGGCACTAAAAAGTCATCGCCTACTGACGAGGTCGCGCGCTCACCGCCGCTGTATTGACTGACCATGGCATCCAGTTTGACGTAACCACCAAAGCTGTATTGAGTATTTCCCTTGGTGCCGGTAACCGCAGCGGCTTCTTTTTCCGCCAGTGCTGTTTCCAGACGCGCAACGCGCTCCTCCAGGGTTTCTGCAGACACGGAGGCCGCCGCCACCGCAAGAGGCAGCACCGCCAATGAGGGCAGCAGTCGAGACGATAAGCGATGATTATTATTGCTTTGCATGAGAGGTTCTCCCGGTTTGTTTTTATCGTGTTACCAGGAGTTATAGGCGTCATTGAAAAGCCTGAGTATTAGCCATTAGTCAAACATAGACTAAAGTCTATATTGGTCTGCGCTCGACCAAGGTCTAATGGCGCAATTCGGCATCGCGACCAATACTGTTCACCATCATAACAGTGCTTAGGACAACACGCCGAGGAACATGCCATGAGCGAGCAACGCTACCCGATCAAGGATTCCATCCGCAAGCAGGCGCATATTTCCGCCGAGCAATACCAAGCCATGTATCAGCGCTCCATCAATGAGCCAGACCAGTTTTGGTCGGAAATGGCCGAGCGTATTACCTGGCACAAGACACCGGAACAAATTAAAGATTGCAGCTTCGCACAGGACGATCTGCACATTAAGTGGTTTGAAGACGGCGTGTTGAACGCCTCTGAGAACTGCCTGGATCGACACCTGGAGAGCCGTGGCGATAAAGCCGCGTTAATTTGGGAAGCCGATGAAGAAGGCCAAGCCTCACGACAGTTCACCTATAAAGAACTGCATCAGGAAGTCTGCAAGCTGGCCAATGGCCTGAAGTCACTGGGGGTGGGTAAAGGTGATGTTGTCACCCTGTATATGCCCATGGTGCCCGAAGCCATTTTCGCCATGCTTGCCTGCGCCCGTATCGGCGCTGTTCACTCTGTCGTATTCGCCGGCTTCTCGCCGGAAGCCCTGGCCGGACGGATCACCGACGGCAATTCGCCGCTGGTCATCACCGCTGACGAGGGTCGCCGCGGCGGACGGACTGTTCCGCTCAAAAAGAACGTGGACGAAGCGTTGGAGCTCTGTGAACCTCAGTGCGTTAAGAAAGTACTGGTGCTCACGCACACCGGCGCCGACATTCACTGGCGCGGCAACCGCGACGTGGAGTACAACAGCCTGGTTGGCAGCCAGTCTCCGGTGTGTCCGCCGGAGCCGATGGGCGCCGAAGATCCGCTGTTCCTGCTGTACACCTCTGGGTCTACCGGCAAGCCCAAAGGCGCCGTGCATACGACCGGCGGCTATCTGGTCTATACCTCGCTGAGCCACTACACCGTTTTCGACTACAAAGAAGACGACATCTACTGGTGTATGGCCGACATCGGCTGGATTACCGGACACAGTTACGCGGTGTACGGCCCGCTGACCAACGGCGCCACCTGCATTATGTATGAAGGGATTCCAAACTATCCCGACTGCGGCCGACTGGGACGTATCATCGACAAATACCAGGTCAACACGCTGTACACGGCCCCCACCGTGATTCGCGCGATGATGGCCCACCACGACGAAGCCATTGGCAGCAGCAGCCGCGAGTCGCTGCGCCTGCTCGGCACCGCCGGCGAGCCCATCAACCCCGAAGCCTGGGCCTGGTATCACGACGTCTATGGCGGCGGCCGCTGCCCCGTGCTCGACACCTGGTGGCAGACTGAAACCGGCGGCATGATGCTCACCCCCATGCCCGGTGCCACCGAGCTGAAACCCGGCTCAGCCACCCAGCCGTTCTTCGGCGTGCAGCCCGCGCTGGTCGACAACGACGGCCATATTCTGGAAGGTGCCGCTGAGGGCAATCTGGTCATTATGGATAGCTGGCCCGCGCAAATGCGCACCATTTACGGTGACCACCAGCGCTATATCGACACCTACTTCTCGACCTTCAAGGGCTACTACTTCAGCAGCGACGGCGCCCGTCGCGACGCCGATGGCGATTACTGGATTACCGGCCGCGTCGACGATGTACTGAATGTCTCTGGCCACCGCATGGGCACCGCTGAGCTGGAAAGCGCCTTGATCGCTCACCCCAAAGTGGCCGAAGCCGCCGTGGTGGGTTTCCCCCACGATATCAAGGGCCAGGGTATTTACATCTACGTCACCCTCGGCGGCGACGAACAGGGCTGCGAGGCGCTGCTGCAGGAGCTTAAGCAGTGGCTGCGCCGGGAAATCGGCCCCATCGCGTCGCCCGATGTGATTCAGTGGGCGGATGACCTGCCCAAAACCCGCAGTGGCAAAATCATGCGACGCATTCTTCGCAAGATTGCCGCCAATGAATACGACGCTCTCGGTGACATCTCAACGCTTGCCGACCCCAGTGTTGTGGCGCGACTCATCGAAACCCGCCGCGGCATCGACGATCGCGTCGCCTGATTCCACCCCTGTGGAAGGTGGTGTCGGCCCCGCTCTCCGCCGACGCCACGCCGGGAACCCCGGCTTTTCCTAAGCGCTTGCCCCGCGATGCGGGGCTTTTTTATACTGCTCGTGACTACAACAATAATGCCAACGAGGCCCCATGACTGCACAGCGATTCCTGATCGCCGACGATCACCCGCTTTTTAGATCGGCGCTTCGCGGCGCACTGATCACCGCCTTCCCCTCCGCCACGATCGATGAAGTCGGTGATATTGAGGCCTTACAACGCCAAGTGTCGGAAGATGCCGACATCGATCTGCTATTGCTGGATTTGAAAATGCCCGGCGCACAGGGGTTCAGCGCCCTGATCCACCTGCAAGCCCAACACCCCGAGATTCCGGTCATGGTGGTGTCAGCATCGGAAAGCGACGATGTGATGTGCCGCGCCATCGACCACGGCGCGAGTGGCTTTCTTCCCAAAAGCAGTTCGCCGGAACAGATCAGCACCGCCATTGAACAGGTGCTGGCCGGGCAGCGCTGGCTCCCGGAGAATGTCAGTTATCAAGCCATGCGCAGCAATGAGGAAAAGACGATTGCCGACGTGGTTGCCAGCCTGACGCCACAGCAATTCCGGGTAGCCAGTTACCTCGTTCAGGGACTGCTCAACAAGCAGATTGCCTGGGAACTGAGCGTTACCGAAGCCACGGTCAAAGCCCATATCACCGAAATTTTCAGAAAACTCGGTGTGCACTCCCGCACGCAGGCCGTATTACAACTCAGTCAGCTGGATGTCAGCCCCGAAGTGCTTAACTGAAGGCTCGCCGAATCAATACCGCTCAACAAAAAAAGGCCGCGCAAACGCGCGGCCTTTTCGTCGTCAGGCGGGCAATTATCGCGTAATCAGTGCCAGCTCGACATCGCGGTCCAATACGGCCCACCAAGCGCGCTGCGACGCGTCATAGCCCAACAGTGTCTCGTCATCACAGCCATCGGCCAGACTCGGGGGCGCCGTATCGAGATAATCCTGACTCCATGCGCCGTCGACAATACAGGCCTCATCACTCAACGCCTGCCACTGATCTGCATCGCGCGTTGCAAGGATAACCCCGGTCGCCTCCATGCCCTCGGGCATCTGGAATTGAACCGCATAGCGATCCGCCGCGGCGTTAGCAATATTCCAGCTTTGTGTCGCCGTTGCTGGCAATAGCTTCGGAGCCTTGGCACTGCCATCCGGCTGCGAGAACGCCAAGCCCGTATCGACATCCATCTGCTTGAGACCGCCATAGGCGCCCTGATAGACACCGGTCTGATTCTGCATGCCGCTGATAATCAGGCGATCGCTGGCAGTGTCGGCAAGCGCCGGCTGCCAGCTCATGGTGACGTGCTCTTTCAAGTCGATGGTGGTTTCCGGAATGAGCAGAACATTTTCGTTTTCATCCGGCACCACGCGATAGAGGTTGTTCAGGTTCGGCGTCCAGCTCTCGTGGTACTGGTATAGCCACTGATATGCGAGCCGTGTCAGATCCATCAGGCTTTCCGCACGAGTGAATCCCGGTACAAATTCCATATCACGGGTCCGGCTGTCAGTACGGTTAAAGGTGTTATTCACCCCACCCACCAGCTGCGCACTCGACCCGTCATCAGCGAGACAAATGTCAGTGATATATTCCGGCTGGAAAACCAGAACCGACCGCGTCCCTTCCGGAATGGAGTTGGGATAAATCAGTGTTTCGCAGCGATTCTTGCCACGCGAGAATTTATCCATCAACTGCCAGTCAGCCGTGAATGCCTGATCAGGCGCATTGCTCGTAGCCTGATGCTCGGCGTAATAAGCGCGATAATCGACACGGTCTCCTTCAAACTGCAGCAATGCCGAGTTCACGTCGAAGTGGTCAGAACCGTTACCTTCGCTGAAGGTGGCGTTTTTCTGAGCCACGATGGCCTGCACCAGCTCGCGCTCGCCATAGCGGAACTCATAGCCTTTATAAGACGCGTTACCCGCCATAATCTGGGTGTACGCGCCCATTTGATAGTTGCCGCCTGACGGCGTTGAACTCGCAGGAAGCGTCGTCTGCATCGTGGTCGCAGAGACCAGCGAACGCTGGTACTGGTGCTCATGCCCCTGCACATAAATCACGTCGTGCTCAGAGAAAAACTCGCGGATATCTTTCTGAACACTGAAGACCCAATCGTCGCCTTTGGTTCCCTCAACGATTTGCTCGCGAGTTTGACCGTATTTCGCCCCGATAAGCCCATCGTGGCTGGCCACCACAATGTGATCAACACGGTCTGCCGTGTCGGCCACAACATCTTTAATCCAGCTAATCGCCAGTGGCAGGTTGTAGTAGGCCAGGCCGATAACCAACACATTATCGCGAACAACATAGTAGTTGACCCACTCGTAACCCGGCATATGCACGGCGTCGTCCGGAATGTAGTTGCGCATCGTGGCGATCCATTCCGTGGTATAGGCATAGTTCATCTCGTGATTTCCCATCACCGGCATGAACTCAATACCCTGATCGCGATAGGTATCGGCAACGGATGTCCACTCAGCCCACTCAATCGAGCTGCCTTTATCCGTAAGGTCACCGACGGCAATAACCATGTCGACACCTTCATTCGCCTGATGCGCCAACACCGCTTGCATCGGGTGCATGGCAACATGCGCCTGACCCTGTGCGTCAGAGCCACCCTGAGTGTCTGGCAGAAGACCGATAACAAAGGGCTCTAAGGGCGTGCTCGTCTCGGGTGGATCACCGGCGGCGTCGCGCTGTGAGTTGTTATTATCGTCATCTGAGCTACAGGCGCTGATCGCGGCAGCAAGCAGCAAACCGCCTGCAATATTTCGCTTGCGTGGAGAGAAAATCATAATTTAGTCCATTTAACTGAAAGTGAGGTGCGCTCGAATTTTGCGCTTAGAAGAAAATTTCGCGACCATTACACCGCGCAGTTATGACACTTCAGTTAAGTCTTTCTTGCTCGAGAGCGAAGCTTTTATGACAAGGATGCGCCATTGCAGAATTGCAATAGCCCTTCATGAAAGTGCTGAGAAAATATTGTGAAGAGCGCCCATTAGGGCGCTCAATGAGTCTTAGTCGGCGCTGTTTTTGCGTTTATCACGCTTCTCTTTGCGCTTGTCTTTCAAACTCTTTTGCGGGGCTTTCTTCGCTTTTTCCCTGGACATATCCATCACTCCAAGTGATCCGGGGCAGCCCCTTGCCGCGCCGCTCCACTGGAGCCGCCCCGATTATCATTAACTCAGTTAACTGTTTGCGGCGCAGAGGCAACTGCATTGGCTAATTCTCCTTTATCGGCGGATTTATAAATGTGGATGACGCGGAAAGAGAGGCGCTGGCGACCCAGAAAAACAAGGCAGCCTTGCCCCTGCTCCAGCTGGTAAATCGCCCGACCCAGCGGCGAAAACACGGAGAGCGCAGCGTCTGCAGACACCCCCGGCATGACCAGTTTAAAACTCAGTCGCTGGCCATCGCTGAGCGACTCCAGCAATACCTGGTCTCCCAGAGACACACCGGACGAAGGCTGCGCTGCCGCTCTGTCGAGACGACACAACATTGCCAGCAGCTCTACAGGCTGGCTGAAAAGGCTAAGATCAGAATAGACACGACGCAGCGAACACTGCGACGACTTGAAAAAGACGAACTGCGAGAACATCTCGACCTCCCCTGTAAGTGACAAGAATTTGCCGCTTGCCGGAAGGGAGGCGCGCTTCCTTCCGGCTTAGGGGAGAAATTTCAGAGGGGCAAATTCAACCGTGCGAAGATGTTTCATTTATGTGCGAGTCCTCGAATGAGGACCCAGCATAGCCTGCAAAAAATAAAAGGCAAGCCCACAACCTCAACACCTACTAACGGCATTGTCGAGTCTTACCGCCTAACCGCCAGTGTTCGCATTAGCGAACGCAGTGCTGCAGGCTTCACCGGCTTGGCAAGGAAACGATACCCCGCCTCTCTGACCCTGTTGCGCAACGCATCATCATTGTCTGCGCTGATGACAATGGCTCTCAGTGACTGCTCCCAGTGCACACTAAGCGCATTGAGCAAATCCAGGCCAGTCTCACCATGGTCCAGGTGGTAGTCCACCAGCACGAGGTCAGGAGGCTCAGGCTGCCGCCATTGGCTGAGCGCTTCACGCAGCGAAGCCACCGCCAGGGTCTGGCATTCCCACTGAGATAACAGGCTTTGCATACCGGCACGGATGGCCGCCTCGTTGTCCACACAGAGCACGCGTAACCCTGCCAGCTCGGAATGAACGACATTGGCAGGCGCCACGCGCTTCTGACGGCGAGCCGAGGAGATCGGCACATTGATGGTGAATACCGTGCCATGCCCCTCTTGCGTCGTAAACTCCATGGCATGCCCCAACATCGCGCTGATACGCCGGACAATCGACAGCCCCAGGCCAAGCCCGCCTTCGGTTTCGCGGTGCGCTGCTTCGGCGGCCCGCTCAAACTCTTCAAAAATACGCTGGCGATCCGCCTCGGCAATACCCGGCCCGGTATCGAGTACCTGTATAGCCAGGTACTCTCCCCGGCGCCGACAGCCGAGCAGCACCTTGCCCTCCGGCGTGTAGCGCAGGGCATTGCCCAACAAATTCTGAATAATCCGCCGCAACAGGTGTTTATCGCTGTACACCCATTCGGAACAGGGCGCCACGCGCAAACGGAGTCCGGTGCGCTCGGCAATAGCCGAAAACTCGCGCCCCAAGGTATCCAGCAAACCCTGTACCGGAAACTCTTCACGCTTCACCTGCAGGCGGCCGGAATCGAGACGTGAAATCTCCCGCAGGGAGGTAATCAAGGTTTCCGCACTCGCCAATGCCTCATCGATATGAGAGACCTCATCGCGCAGACTATCGTTGTCACTGGCCTCCACTTTATGCGCCAATGCCGCGGTAAACAGCCTCGCGGCGTTGATAGGCTGCAACAGGTCGTGACTGGCGGATGCCAGGAAGCGGTTCTTACTGGCGTACACCGCGTTCAACTCTCGTTCAATGCGTGCCCGGGTGGCATTTTCCTCGGCCAGAGAGTCATTCACCGCTTCCAGCTCTGACGTGCGCGCCGCCACACGCTCTTCCAACTGGGCTTTGGCTGACTCCAGCTCATTGAAAATAGCGCGGTACTCACTGATGTCGGTATAGGTGGTGACATAGCCGCCATTCGCCATCGGCGTGCCACAAATCTCAACCACCAAGCCATTGGGCAGGTTGCGCTCGAGTCGGTAGGGTTGCGCGCCCTGCAGCAGCGACAGTCGGCGCGTAATCGCGGCATCGATATCGGCATCGGCATCCTGTAAATAGCCGCGCTCGGCGTTGTACTGATAAATACGGGCTATTGGGCAGCCGACATACAACAGCCGCTCGGGGAAATTAAACAGATCTACATAACGCTGATTCCAGGCCACCAGATTAAGGTTGGCGTCGACCACACTGATCCCCTGAGGCACGGTTTCCAGAGTGATCTGCAGCAGATCCTGGCCGAACTGAATCTGCCGAGAGGTATTGCCGATCAGGCTGACAAATTCGTCGATATCCAACGGTCGGCGCTTGGCCAACAGCTCTAAGGTACGGTGGGCCGAGACCGCGCCGACAATAGACGCCAGTGATTCTTCAACATCTTTCACGACGAAACGAGGAACCCGGTCGCTTTGCAGCAGGCGGTGACCGAGCCGCTGCTCGAATCGCTGCCACATTTTTTCACAGCGACGCTCGCCGAACAGCGGCACCAGCAAGCGGTGCAATTGCCAGGCTTCGACTGACGTCAGTTCCAACTCGGCTTCGCGCTGACGCAACTCCACCCGCACTTCGGTAAAGCTCCGGGCCTGCCGGAGATCGATGCTGCTGAAGCGCGAGCGCCGCGACACCAGAATCATGAGCAGCGCATTGACGGCAACACTCCAGAACACACCGTGGCTCAGGCTATCCCCGAACTCGAAGCCGAACAGCGCTTCCGGGCGCAGTGCCGTGATCCCCATGGGACCGCTGACCACCAGAGCGTGATCCGCACCGAGAATAGCGGGCAGCAGCAGGGTATATGCCCACAGCAGCCCGCCGACCAGCAAACCGGTAACCACACCGCGGGCGTGAGCCCGGCGCCAGTACAAGGCCGCCACCAACCCAGGCGCCAACTGAGAAGCGGCGGCGAACGACAACAAGCCCAGCGAGGCCAGTCCGCCCCGCGCACTGAGCTGCTGCTCCAACAGCCAGGCGGCAAATAACACCGCCGCAATGGCAATACGTCTTACCTGCTGCAGCCAGCGGGCGTTAATTTCATGCCCCTGCCGCAGATACTGCCACAGGGGCACCAGCCACTCGTTACACACCATGACCGACAGTGTCACACAGGCCACAATCACCATACCGGTCGCCGCCGACATGCCACCCAGCAGGGCCACGACTGCCAGCTCCTGCTTGTCGTGATAAAGCGGCATGGACACCACCAGCATGTCGGCGCTGCCGCCAAAATGCGACAGCGCCTCTTGGGCAACAATCGAAATCGGCGCGATCATCAGACAGAACAGCAGCAGATATATAGGGAAAATCCAGCGCGCGAGACGCATGTCGCGGCGGCTGTGATCCTCAATCACCATCACATGGAACTGGCGGGGAAGACACACAATTGCCGCCATCGCCAGCAGCACCTGTGTCGTAAACTGACTCCAGTCCGGCCACTCACCCAGTGGCCCCAGAGGAACGGCAACCCCGCTCTTGTAGCTGGACCAGAGCAGGCTGATGGCAAAGGCGCCCACCATGACAAACGCCGCCAGTTTAACGATGGACTCCATCGCAATGGCCGCCATCAGGCCGCGGTGGCGATGCCGCTTGTCGGCGACCCGTGTACCGAAAGCGACCGTGAACAACACAAGAATTAAGGCCGCGACAAAACTCGTGCTGCCGGGATCCGGACTGAGATTGACGCCACCGAAGAAATCGCTGCCAAAACGCTGGGAGCCAAGGTCAGCCGCACGCTGATCCCACAGTTGCTCAACACTGATCCACGCCTGAGTGATGGCTTTTAATTGCAGGGCGATATACGGCAGACTGCCGAAGACCGCCAGAAAGGTGACCAGTGCCGCCAGCATCTGGCTTTTGCCGTAGCGCGAACCCATGAAGTCGGCAATGGAGGTCACCCGGTTGCGGGTACTCATGACCGACAATCGACGCAAAAATGGCCAGCCGAACAGGAACAGCAAAATCGGGCCGATGTAGATGGGCAGGAAGGTCCAGCCATCGGCAGCGGCCTGTCCCACTGCACCGAAGAAGGTCCAGGAACTGCAATACACGGCCAGGGAAAGACTATAGATCAGCGGGCGAAAACGGCGAGGCCAGGCATCACGGCGGTCAGCCCACCAGGCAATCAGGAAGAGGATTCCAAAATAGAGGAAGGCCATTAACATGACCCACTGATTCGCCGCCACCGCAAACCCCGTTATTCCTGAGAGATGCCCGCAGTCTACCCCAGCCACCCTCGCAACGCATTCGACGAAAGTCGAAGCAGATCATCATCTACGTGACGGGAATCGTGAGCAGGGAAAGCACAATGTCACACCGGGCAGCGCAACATAACAAAATCGTCACTTCCAAACGATAGAATGCGCGCCTTTCCAATGTCACACATCGCTTATCACCACCCCGAAAGGAGGATACTTGTGGTCCATTTGCCCACGCCCGTTGCCCGTTTTTACGCACTGCCAGCCGCCGCTCTCTGTTTGTCACTCGCGGCCTGCGGGGGCAGCGGCTCATCATCCAATGATTCGGGCTCGGGGCAGGAACCGCCGGTAAGCACCCCAAGCTATTTCACCACCGACTGGCAGCCGGGGACGCTGCCCAGCGCATCGCTGTCAGCCCCTCAGGGCCTGTGGCTGGCTACCGATACGCATGTCCATACCGATCACTCTTCCGACGGTTCCATATGGCGGCAAGCCAGCGATGACGCCCTGCCGGGCAATGTGGCGGTCAGCGACCAGATTGGCGAGGCACAGCGCCAGTCTCTGGATTTTCTGGCACTGACCGATCACCGTACCTACGATCAGCACTGGGACCCGGAATGGACCTCTGAGCAACTGCTGCTGATTCCCGGCGAGGAAGCAAACGGCCGCCCCCACGCCAATATTTTTGGTGCAACAGACACGGTGCTCGACGGCCTCAGTCAGGGTAGCGGCATGGAACACAAACCCACCCAGCAGAGCGTATGGGATGCCCACGGTCAGGGCGCAGTGTGGCAAACCAACCACCCCAATCGCGACTGGACCAACGACGACAACAGCCCCAACGACCACGCCAGCACGGTGGGCGTAAACCTGATTGAGGCCTGGAATGTCGCTCAGGATATCGACCTGCAACTGGCCTATGCCGAGCAACGCTGGAATCGCGGCTGGGAAACCGGCATTACCGCCAGCTCCGACAACCACTTCCGCGAGCTGTGGCTGGGTTTTGGTCCCGGCACAGTGAAAACCCATGTATTCACGTCTGCCATCACCGAACGCGGCATTCTCAATGGCCTTCGCGACGGCCATACCGTCCTCAGCGAAGGCGGTAACGCACCCTTCTTAACCTTGACCGCCGATGGACAGGGCGACGGTATATTTGAAGCCCTCCCCGGCGATGCCGTTACCGTCGCCGCCGGTGACACCGTCACCCTGAAGCTCACCGTAACCGGCAGCAACAGCCTGCAACGCCTGCGTCTTTACGCCGCGCCGGGACGCGACAGCGGCGCCATCAAGGAATTCACGCCGTCTTCGAGCGGCAATAGCTTTAACTTCGACCTTCCCCGCCCAGACACCGACAGCCCCTATTGGGTTTACGCAGAACTGAGTTCGCCGCTTGGTCGCAGACTGGCCCTGACCTCGCCCATTTTTATCCGCCGCAGCGGACTGAACAACGCGCCCCAGCCCGAGCAAACCGTGCCCGACACACCCCTGTTGGAAGACAACGCCGCTCTGGTCATGGGTGATCGCGGGCGCTTCTCCGGCTTTGCCGATATCGCGCTGGATGGCGACGACATACCACTGGTTGTCGCCGAACAACACAGTGAAGACGGCACCAACATCCTGTTTCGCCGCGGCGATAGCGAGACCTTGCACCCCATCAACACCCTGCCCGGCAGCGCCCGCTTCCCGCGCATTGCCGCTAATGGCGACACTGTATGGGTGATTTGGGAAGACGAGCGCCGAGGCCAGATTCCCCGCCGCCCGGAAATTATGCTGCGCGGCTCGATCAACGGCGGCCGCAACTGGGATGCAGAGCACCGCCTGACGGCCGACAGTCAGCGCGCGATACGCCCCGCCATCGCGGTACTCCACGACGGCACTCCCGTTATGGCCTGGAGTGACAATCGCCGTCGCTGTTTCGACCTCTACGTGCAAATTGGCTTGAACAGCGAAGCGGAAAACCTGAGCAGTGAGAAAAGCTGCGAAGGCGCCAGCGCGCTGGACACGCGCAGCAGTCGCGATCCCGCCTCACTGCACCCGGCGATTGCCGTGCTATCCGACGACACCGTGGTCGTGGCCTTTCAGGACAATCGCTTTGACATCAACCCCGGCTGGACCGGCCAGACCGGCTATCACGACGGACTGGAAGGTCTGGACCGCACTGACCCGGATAACTGGGAAATTCTCAGCCGCCGCCGCGACCCCGCCAGTGGCACATGGTCGGAGGCCGTCCGGGTATCCAACAATGGCAGCCCTGACGACGCCTTTCTCGAAGGCAGCCTCGCCGATCGCCACCCGGCAATTATTGCCGACGGCGAGGACCGGCTGGTCGCGGTATGGGACGCCAAAGTTCTGGAAGCAGCTGGGGTGAACAGCGGCATTTTTGCCAGCCATTCCGACGACGGTGGCCTGAACTGGACGCCCGCGGTGTCAGTCGGCTCGGAGGACACTGCCATGAGTCAGCGCCCGGCACTCGCGCTGTCGACAGACGGCAGCGTTCAAGCCCTGTGGATGGATAGCCGCGACAGTGACTGGCGTCACCGGATATGGGGAAGCCAGTGGCAGAACGGTGGTAGCTGGGCAGCCGCTCGCCGCCTGTCTGGCACTGGCAACGGCGTATGGCCGCGTGCTGCGGGCAATAACCTAGTGTTTGGCTCAGATCGGGGTGCTGACGCGCAAGGCGACCCAACATGGTGGATCCTCCACCGCACGCCGGACACCGTGGGACACACTGAGTCGGAGACTCCCAGCCTCAACGTGAGTGACTGGATCCGCCGACAGTGGCAGAACCTGACGCAGACCGGACGCGAAAGCGACCACAGTCTGCCAATGCCGTAATCGTGATACAGGCGGGGCCAAACGCCCCGTCTGTCGATAAAGGTTTTCTGATTTTGCCGCTTAGGAAAAGAACAGCTCTGACAGTCGCTCGCCGGGCTCATCGGCGCGCATAAACGCCTCGCCCACCAGGAAGGCATCGACGCCATGCGCGCGCATCGCCGCCACATCGTCAGCGGTGTGGATGCCGCTTTCGGTGACGACAATACGCTCATCGCCAATCTGCTCCAGCAGCGAGTACGTCGTCTCAAGGCTGGTGTCGAAGTTGTGTAAGTTGCGGTTATTAATGCCCACCAGACGATTGCCCAGTGGCAGACTCCGCTCCAGCTCCTCGGCGTTATGGACCTCAATCAGCACATCCATACCCAGCTCAATCGCCAGCGCATTCAGCTCGGCCATACGCGCGTCGTCCAGCGCCGCCACAATCAGCAGAATACAGTCTGCGCCAATCGCCCTCGCCTCGTAGACCTGATAAGGGTCGACAATAAAGTCCTTGCGAATTACCGGCAGTGAACAGGCCGCGCGGGCCTGCTGAAGATAGGCTTCGCGGCCCTGAAAGAAATCGGCATCAGTGAGCACCGACAGGCAGGCCGCACCGCCGCGCTCGTAACTGCGCGCAATCTCGGCGGGATGGAAATCTTCGCGAATCACCCCCTTGGAGGGCGATGCCTTTTTCACTTCGGCAATGACCGCCGACTGTCCGTCAGCCAGCTTGCTGGCCATGGCCTGCACAAAGCCGCGCGGGGCAGACGCCGACGCAATGTCATCGCGCAGCGCCGCAACAGATTTGCGCGCCTGACGCTCAGCCACTTCTTCGTGTTTACGATCGATAATCCGGGTTAGAACCGTCGGCAGGCTCATTGCGTCATTCCTTGGGTAAAGGCGGCTAACTCCTGCATTTTTTCCAGAGCCCGGCCACCGTGAATCACATCTTCCGCCAGCGCCACACCGTTCTTCAAACTGCTGGCAACACCGGCCACATACAGCGCCGCACCGGCATTGAGAGCAATCATATCCGCCGCTTTTTCCGCCGCTTCGTTGTCGCGCTTGCTCAGCGCATTGCGGATCAGCGCCAGCGACGCCTCGCTGCCGTCTACCGACAGACCGATCAGGCTCTGGCTCTTAATGCCGACATCTTCCGGGGTCAGCGTGTACTCGGTGATCTCGCCGTCCTTCAACTCCGCCACCTGCGTCGGCGTCGCCAGACTGATTTCGTCGAGGCCCTCAGAGGAACACACCACCATCACATGTTCCGCGCCCAAGCGGCGCATGACCTCTGCCAGCGGACGACACAGCTCCGGGGTGAAGACGCCCAGCACCACGCGGGTCACCCCGGCGGGGTTGGTCAGCGGGCCGAGAATATTGAAAATCGTGCGCTGGGCCAGGTCCCGGCGCGGGCCGATAGCGTGGCGCATGGCGCTGTGGTGATTCACAGCAAACATAAAGCCGAGCCCCACTTCGCGAATACAGCGCTCCACCTGCTCGGGACTGAGATCGAGCACGATGCCAGCCTTTTCCAGCAAGTCCGCACTGCCGCTTTTGGACGACACCGAACGATTGCCGTGCTTGGCCACGCGCGCACCCGCCGCAGCTACCACAAAGCTGCTGGCCGAGGACACGTTGAACAGGTTTGCGCCGTCGCCGCCCGTGCCGACAATATCCACCACGTAGTCCAGGCCGCTGACATCCACCGGCGTGGCCAGCTCGCGCATGACCCGCGCCGCACCTTCAATCTCGTCCAGGCTCTCGCTTTTCATGCGCAGGCCCATCAGAAACGCGCCAATCTGTGCCTCGCTGCACTGCCCGGTCATAATGTCGCGCATCACCGACTGCATTTCCTCGGTGGTCAAATCCAGTTGTTTGATGACCCGCGCCAGCGCGCCTTTGATATCCATGGTTTCGCTCATTATTAGCGCTCCAGAAAATTCTTTAACAATGCGTGACCCTGCTCGCTCAGAATCGCCTCGGGGTGAAACTGCACGCCCTCGATATCCCATTCGCGGTGGCGCAGCCCCATAATCTCGTCGACCTCGCCATGCTCGTCCGCCGTCCAGGCGGTCACTGCCAAACAGTCCGGCAAAGCGGCTGACTCAACGACCAGCGAGTGGTAGCGGGTAGCGGTAAACGGCGCGGGCAAGCCACTGAACACACCCTCACCGCGATGGTGAATAGCCGAGGTTTTGCCGTGCATCACCCGGCGGGCGCGAACCACGCGACCGCCAAATACCTGGCCGATACACTGGTGGCCCAGGCACACACCGAGAATCGGTATTTGCCCGGCGAAGGCCGCAATCGCCGCCATCGATACGCCCGCCTGGTCCGGCGTGCAGGGACCGGGCGAGATCACCAGGTGACTGGGCGCCAGCGCGCGAATCTCGTCAACGCTGATCGCGTCGTTGTGCACCACCTCTACCGCCGCGCCCAGCTCGCTTAGATACTGCACCACGTTATAGGTAAAGGAGTCGTAGTTGTCTATCATCAACAGCATTGCGGCTGCTCCCGCCTGAAAGCCCCGGACCGACCGCACCGGATGCGAAGCGGCATTGTACGCAAGCCCCGCCGTGAAAACATCTGCGACACCGCGCTTGAACTTGGCGCGATTTGTGATAGTGTACTAGTACATGAATACATCGCGCAACACTATGGATAAACACTACCAGCGGGAATTGATCGAACACCTGCTGACGGCCCGTGATCCGGACAGCCTCGAACAGCTGCTCAGCGACCTGCTGACCCCGTCCGAGCTGCTGGAGATCAGCAAGCGCCTGCAGATTTTCAAACTGCTGGCCGCCGGCTTGCCGCAACGCCAGATTGCCGAACAGCTCGGCGTTGGGATTGCCACCGTGACCCGTGGTTCCCGCGCCCTCAAACAACATTCACCGGAATAAGCGCCCTTATGAGCCAGACACCGCCGCGCATTTCACTGCCGCGCAAACCCCACTACACCACGCTGACGGCAGACTGCGATTTCTTCAGCCTGTTTAAAAAGATCGAGCGCCGCTACGACAACTGCTTTTATCTGGAGTCGCTGGGCGAAGACAGTCATATTGCCCGCCATTCGATTATCGGTTTCGATCCGGAAAAGCTGCTCTACGCCAACGGCAATACCCTGACCATTGAAGAGCGCGACGGCAGCAAGGTCGACTACCCCAGCGAGAATCCCTACCAGCTGCTGCGCGAGATCGTTCCCCAGAACATCATCTCGCGCAAATACGCAGGCGGCCTCACCGGCTATCTGGGCTACGACGCGATGAACTACTTCGAGCCCAGCCTAAGCATTCAGCACAGCGAGCTGTTCGATGCCTTCCGCTTCGGCCTGTTCAAAGACGGCCTGATTCTCGACAAGATGACCGGTGAGGTTTTCTACTTTTACTACAGCGACAGCCGTCTGGCAGAAATCGAGGCCCTGTTGAGCGCCGACGACGTGGTGAACGGCCCGTTGAAAATCACCGCCATGGGCGAAACCATGAGCCGCGAAGATCATCGCTCAGCAGTGATGAAAGTGAAGCAGGATATTATCGACGGCAAAATCTTTCAGACCGAAGTGGGCTTTAAAAAGCGCTTCAAGCTGGAAGGCGACACCATCAATATTTACGAGAAGATGCGCGAGATTAACCCTTCGCCGCAGATGTACTACGTAAAATTCGGTCAGCAGAAACTGATTGGCGCCAGCCCCGAGTTGCTGTTCCGCCTGCGCCAGGGCGAGATGGAAACCTTTCCACTGGCGGGCACCACCAAGCGCGGCGCCGACGAAAAAGAAGATACCGCACTGGCCCGCACCCTGCTTAACGACCCCAAGGAAATTGCCGAGCACAATATGATTGTTGACCTGCACCGCAATGATATCGGCCGGGTCGCCGAGTTTGGCACGGTGAAAGTGCGCAGCCTGATGGACATCAAACGCTTCAGCCACGTGCAGCATATTTCCAGCGAAATTGTGGGCATTATCGCTGAGGGTGAAGACATGTTCTCGGCACTGGCGAGTAATTTCCCGGCGGGCACCCTCACCGGCGCGCCCAAAATCGAGGCGATGAAAATTATTAACGCCCTGGAAAACGACGGTCGCGGCCCCTACGGCGGCGCGGTCGGCCACTTCTCCTTTAACGGTGACTGCACCTTTGCCATTCCGATTCGCACGGTGTTTGCCAACGGTGAGGAGGCCTACGTGCAAACCTGTGGCGGCAACGTCTACGACTCCAACCCCGACGATGAGTACGAAGAAATCGTGCGCAAATTTGCTGGCACCAAAAAAGTCTTGGATGCCTTTATGGACCACAGCGCCGACCAGGGGGCCGCATCGTGAAAGTACTGATTATCGACAACTACGACTCCTTTACCTACAACCTCTATCAGTACATCGGCGAAATTCTCACCTCCGAGAAAAACCGTGGCGCGGTGGACGATTTCAGCATTGTGGTGAAACGCAACGACGAGCTGAGTCTCGCGCAAATTCGCGAAATGCAGGCCGACCGGATTATTGTCTCACCCGGCCCGGGCTCGCCGGATGACGAGCACTATTTCGGTGTTTGTGCGCAGGTGATTGCCGAACTGGGCAAAACCACGCCGCTGCTGGGCGTCTGCCTGGGTATGCAGGGCATTGTCCATGTGTTCGGCGGCAAGGTCGTTAAAGCCCCGCGGCCCATGCACGGCAAAATCAGCCCCATCAGTCATAACCGTCAGGGCATGTTCGCCAACATTCCCGATCAACTGGAAGTGATGCGCTACCACTCACTGATGGCCGAGGCCGAATCCTTCCCCGAGTGCTTGCAACTGACAGCGCTGGTCGGCGACTTCCCGGCCAGGGAATTCGATAATTTATCGCGTATCCGTCAGGGCGGTGATTTTGAAATCATGGGAATTCAGCACCGCGACTACCCTATCTTCGGCATTCAGTTTCACCCGGAATCCTTTGCGACCGAGGGCGGCAAGGAGCTGATTCGCAACTTTCTGTTCGCTTGAAGACGACTGTTAGCGGGTGACGTTTTACACCCGCTACATCACACTTTCATCAAACTGCCATACTTTTCCTCTAGCGTACTCGGCTTTGTCTTTGGCCGTTTACAGGAGGATGTCGTGACGTCAAAAAAACTCATCAGCAGTCGCCGCCAAGTACTGCGATCCATGTTTCTGGGCTCAGTTGCCCTTGGCATATACGGCTGTGGCGGCTCGTCCAGCTCATCCAACAACAGCTCCACCCCTGACACCCCGGACGTTCCAGACGTGCCAGATGTCCCCGACGTTCCGGACCCGGTAGTTCCGGCCACCGAACTGCCGCTCCAGGCCGGCCCCCTTGCCAATATCGGCAATCTGGTTGAATCCGACGTCGACGGCACGCTGATTCCCGAGGGTTTCTCTATTCGCCGTGTGGCGCGAGCCGGTTTTTCGCCGTCCTTTAATTTCACGCTCTGGCACAGCAACCCCGATGGCGGCGCCGTGTTCCAGGCCGATGACGGCGGCTGGGTCTATGTCTCCAACAGTGAATCCACCCCCGGTGGCGTCGGCGCGCTGCGCTTCGATGCCAACGGCGATATCAGTGACAACTACCGTATTCTTCGCGACACCCGCAACAACTGTGCAGGCGGCGCGACGCCCTGGCAAACCTGGCTGTCCTGCGAGGAAGTCAGTGACGGCCAGGTTTACGAGTGCGACCCCTTTGGCAGTGCCGACGATGCCGTTGCCCGCCCCGCGCTGGGCATCTTTAACCACGAGGCCGTCGCCGTCGATCTGCCAACGCGCACCCTTTATCTGACAGAAGACAGTGGCAGCGGACGCCTCTACCGTTTCACCTCGGTCGGCGCCAAGACGTCGATCAATGGCAAGGAAGGTCTCGACCTGGACAACGGCCTGCTGGAGGTTCTGGAAATTGAGGGCTTCGAGGCCGGTGGCTATCAGGACGACCTCGCCGTCGCCCGCAAACTGCACAAGGTGAAATGGGTCGCGGTACAGTCCCCGGAGCGTACTCAGGCCGACGTGCGCAGTGAAATTGAAGCCACGGGTGTCGGCGCACCCGGCACCGTATTCAAAGGTGGCGAAGGCATCTGGACTCAGGAATTCCCCGAAGGTCAGCGCCAGACCGTCGATGGCAGCGACCACCCCTTGCGCGCGGTGATCTTCTTTGCCTGTAAAGGCGACAACCGCGTGTATGCGCTGGACGTCGACAACGAGCTGATCGAAGTCGTGTTCGACAACGAGCAATTGACGGCCGTCGACGAACTGCCCTACGACGATGTCGACAACCTGGTCGTCAGCCCCGCTGGCGATGTGATTGTGGCCGAAGACGGCGACGCCATGCGGCTGATGGTGATGATTCCCAACCAGCCCGCGAAAATCCTGCTGCAGGTGCCGGGTGGCGAAAGCGAGCTGACCGGACCGGCGTTTACCGCCGACGGCAGTCGCCTGTACTTCAGCTCGCAGCGCGGCCCGGTCAATCTCGGCATCCCCTGGTTTGGCACGACCTACGAGCTGACCATCCCCGAGGAGTACCGCTAGTCACGAAAGCAACGCAGGGCAGACCCCACGCCCTGCGTTGCCGCCATAGCCGGTGTACAATGCTGCGCTTTGCACACCGACTTGCCCATGCCCGAGCTGTTCTCCATAGGCTATGCCACCAAACCGCTGGATACCTTTCTGGCGCAACTTCGCCAGCATCGGATTGATGCGATCGCCGACGTTCGCTCGGTGCCCTACAGCAAGGCCTTCCACGATTATCACCGCGAGCCCCTGGCCGCTGCACTGCGCGCAGCCGGTATCCATTACGTATATCTGGGGGATGAACTCGGCCCGCGCTCCAAAGACCCTGCCCATTATGATGACCGCGGACAGGTGCAGTTTGACCGTCTGCAAACCGCCGAGCTGTTTTTGAACGGCATCGAACGGGTGTTTGCCGGAATGAAAAAATCCCTGCGCATTGCGCTGATGTGTGCGGAGAAAGACCCGGCGATCTGCCATCGCAGCCTGCTGATCGGCCACTACCTGCTGCACCAACGACAGCAGCCCGTGCTGCATATCGAGCACGATGGTGGATTGGAGGACGAAGCCGCGCTGGAGCGGCGGCTAATGCAAATTCAGCATATTCAGCCGGATATGCTTACCCCGGAATGCGACTGCCTGCCGCTGGCCTGGCGAGCGCAGTGTCAACAGCACGCCTACCGCAAACCCGACTGAATTCGCCGGGACGCGACAGCGTGACAACCTAGACCAGGTCGCTGAAATGATCGACCAGCAAGTCGGCACCCGCCTCTTGAATCGGCGCGCCGTGGTTATAGCCGAAACTGACACAGGCCGCGGGCATGCCGAGCGCATGCGCCGCCTGAATATCGTTGCTGGAATCACCGACCATCACCGCATTTTTCGGCGACACCCCGAGCTGCTCACACGCCAGAACCAGCGGCGCAGGATCAGGCTTTCGAGTCGGCAGAGTGTCCCCGCCGACCACGACCGGCAGCAACTCCTGCAAATCAAAGGTGGCGAGGATAGGATGGGTGAAACGCTCGGGTTTATTGGTGACACAGGCCAGTTTAATGCCTGCCGCCTGCCAGTACTCCAGCGCCTCGCGTACCCCGTCAAACAGGCGACTGCGCGAACTGCTGTCTTCGGCGTAGGCGTTGTAGAACGCTTCCAGCAACACGCGCTGCTGAGCCTGTGGTGCCTGCTGCTCACTGAATTCCAGTGCCCAGGTCAATGCCCGCTCAACCAGTTTAGGCGCGCCATTGCCCACCCATGTCCGCACACGCGCCTCGCCAGCAGGCGGGTAGCCGCAAAATTCCAGAGCGTGGTCCATCGCCGCGGCCAGATCGGGCACGCTATCGACCAGCGTGCCGTCCAGATCGAACAGCAGTGCCTGCAGCGGTGCCTCGCCCAACAGTGTTTGCAGACGCATCATACGCTGGCCAGCTCGCTGCGCATGTTGTCGATCACCGCGGTGTAGTCATCGGCGTTGAAAATTGCCGAACCCGCAACAAAAGTGTCGGCACCGGCCGCCGCGATTTCAGCAATATTCTTGGCGGAAATCCCGCCGTCCACTTCCAGACGGATGTCGTAGCCGCTGGCATCGATCATGGCGCGAACTTCACGCACTTTATCGATAGTTGAAGGAATAAACTTCTGTCCGCCAAAGCCGGGATTTACCGACATCAGCAGTACCATGTCGAGTTTGTCCATCACGTATTTCAGTACGTCAGGGCCAACGGCAGGATTCAGTACCAATCCGGCCTTACAGCCCGCATCGCGGATCATCTGCAGAGAGCGGTCTACGTGAATAGAGGCATCCGGGTGGAAGGTGATAATACTGGCACCGGCTTCGGCAAAGTCACCGATCAGGCGATCGACGGGCGACACCATCAAGTGCACATCAATGGGCGCTTTCACCCCGTGATTGCGCAGCGCCTTACACACCATCGGGCCGATGGTGAGATTGGGCACATAATGGTTGTCCATTACATCGAAGTGAACAATATCCGCACCGGCTTCCAGCACGGTGTCCACTTCCTCGCCCAGGCGGGCAAAGTCGGCAGAGAGAATTGAGGGGGCTATCCAGTAGTCGGCCATGGTCGATCCCGTATGCAGTGTCGCGGCAGAAAAGAGTGCGTAGTTTACGCAGAGCGCAGCTCGGCATCCAGCGCAGCGAGGCGTTCCGGCGTTCCGATATCCCACCATTGACCGCGATGAAGACGGCCGCGCAACTGCGATCGAGCCATTAAGGCCTGCATCAGAGGTTTCAGAGGGCGGCGCCCTGGCGCCAGTCCCGCAAAGCATGCCGGCTGCCAGACACTCACCCCGGCAAAGGTGTAGCGCGGATCGCCCTGTTCACGAAGCAGGCCGTCGTCGGCCAGTGCAAAGTCGCCCTCGGGGTGATGCGCCGGGTTTGTCACCATCACCAGCTCGGCGGCATCGGGCCGCGCTGAGTGCAGCGCAGCGAAGTCGATATCGGTCCACACGTCGCCATTAATCAGCAGAAAGGGCTCGTCGCCCAGCATCGGCAGGGCACGCACGATACCACCGGCGGTTTCCAGCGGCTCGTGTTCAACCGAATGCTGGATGCGCAAACCGTAGCGCGCGCCGTCGCCGAGGTAGTCGACAATCTGCGCCGACAACCAGGCGCTGTTAACCACCACGTCATCGAAACCGGCAGCCGCCAGCTTCTCCAGGTGATAATCGATCAAGGGTTTCCCCGCGGCGCGCAGCAGCGGCTTGGGGGTGGTCTCGGTCAGCGGGCGCATGCGCTCACCAAACCCGGCGGCGAGGATCATTGCCCTCACAGACGCAGTTCCCGATACCAGGGCTGCGCCGCCGCCAGCGGCAACAGACGTGTTTCAAACCAGCGCACAAATTCATCAAATTCGGGATACTGCCGCGCCACCGACAGGGTGTAGGCAATGACCAATGGCAGATCGTCGAGGTAGGCCGATTTGCCGTCACGCAATTTAAGACGGGCAAAAATTCCCAGCACTTTGATGTGCCGTTGCAGCCCCATCCAATCCACATCGCGGGCAAACTCGGCGACATCCGGCATCGACTGCCCGGCCGCCAGTGCCTGCTGGCGATAGGCCTCAATCCACTTGCTGACACGGGTGGCAGGCCAGTGGATATAACAGTCGCGCAGCAGTGACACGAGGTCGTAACTGACCGGGCCGCGCACGGCATCCTGAAAGTCGATCAGTCCCAGTTCGTCATTCTCCAGCAGCATGATATTGCGACTGTGGAAATCCCGGTGCACAAAGCCCTGCGGCTGGGACATCGCCCGCTTGGCGAGCGCATCAAACAGTCGGGCCAGCATCTGCCACTCCTCATCGCTGAGGGTATAGCCCAATAGCTGCTGTACGAACCAGTGGGGAAAGAGCGCCATCTCCTCCAACAGCCGCTCGCGGTCGTAATCGGGAAGATCGCCATCTTGTAAGGGCATAGCCTGCATTTTCAGCAGGCTATCGAAGGCCTGACGATAATAGCGATCGGCCGCATCAAGATCAGACAGCGCCGGGCGCAACAGCGCATCGCCAAAGTCTTCCTGCAACATAAACCCCTGCTGTAAATCCCAGCCCAAAAGACCGGGAACCCGCAAATCGGCGGCCATCATCCGCTGCTGAACAGCAATAAAGGCAGGGTTGTTTTCTTTATCCGGCGGCGCGTAGACCGCAATAAAGGCCTCACCACTGTCCAGCGTCAGGCGATAGTAGCGGCGGAAACTGGCATCGCCAGAGACCACCGACAAGGTCGCGGGAGTGGTTTCTGGCAGCCCCAATTGAAGCAGGCCCCAGCGCGTCAAGTCACGGGTCAGTGTCGGATTTTCAGCAGTCATGGAAGGCAGGAAATCGGTCAATCTCAACGGGAAACGGGCATCCTAGCAGAGAATGCTTTATTATGCGCCTTCGCTAATTCAGGCCAATCGCCACACGTAATTAAGCCATTATCGAATGACTGCGTTTCGCCCATTTTTCACACTGCTGCTGTGCGGCTGCAGTGCCGCCAGCCTGGCGCAGACCGCGCCCGTGGAGCAGTGCGGCCCGATCAGTGGCCAGGCGATGCAATTCGATATGTCGCGACTCCCCGCCTACTACCAGCACTGGAACTGGGTACCGCTGGACAAACTGCCGGAAAGCGCCCGCTGCGAACTGTCGCCGGGGTGTGCCGGACGCTTTGTCGAGCCGCCCAGAGACTGGAGTGGATCAGACCAGGACCCGGCCACAGCCCCGCTGGTCGTATCTGCTGACACAATCGAATCGGTCGGCGACAGCGCGACGATGCAGGGCGGCGTAGAACTTCGCAAGGGTAATCTAAGTCTCGACGCCGGTTACGCGCGCTACCGACGCAGCGACGGCAGCGTCATGCTGCGCGATGCCGTGGTCCTGCGTCAGCCCGGTTTTATGCTGCGAGGCCAGTCGGCCACCCTCGACACGAATGCCGGATTGGGCGAACTGACAGAAGCGGAAATTCTCAGCTATCAAACCGGTGCCCGTGGCAGCGCCGGACGCATGGCGCGCCCGGCCTTCGGCCGCTTTGAACTGGAAAAAGCCAGCTACACCCAATGTACGCCCGATAAGGAAACCTGGTCGCTGCACGCAGACAGCATTGAGCTGGACTACGAAACCGGCCGCGGCATCGCGCGCGGCACCAGTGTTCGTATCTATGATGTGCCGGTCTTTTACACACCGTATTTGAACTTCCCGGTCGATGATCGCCGCACCACCGGATTCCTGTTTCCCACCGTGGGCCTGGCCGACAACAGCCTCGACATCTCGGTGCCCTACTACATTAATCTGGCACCCAATTACGACCTGACCGTGGTTCCGCGCTATATCGAAGCCCGCGGCGAAGCCCTCGGCGGCGAATTCCGCTACCTCAACAAGTACTCAGAGTGGGCCATCAACGGCAGCTACCTGCCCAACGACCAGCGCGAAGATATCGACCGCTGGCTGCTGGGCATCGCCGAAGAAGGCTACATGGGCGATAACTGGAGCACAGAGGTCGACTACACGCGGGTCAGCGACAATGATTATTTCTCAGACCTCGGGCTGGCGAACCTCAGCGTAAAACGCAGCACCCACCTGAACCAACAGGCCAAACTGGGCTACCTCTCTGACAACTGGAGCGGCCGCCTGGAAGTGCAGCGCTACCAGACCATCGCCACGGTCGACGACCCCTATCAGAAGCTGCCGCAGCTCGCGCTGAGTTATCAGTCACCGGCCCGCAATTTCCAGCTCGAACCCTCCATTGAAGTCGAGTACACCCGCTTCGACCACCGCGACGCCATTCAGAATGGCGGCACCCAGGTTACCGGGCAGCGTTTTTATGGCGCAGCGGGCCTGAGCCTGCCGATGCGCTGGCGCTGGGGCTTTGTAGAACCCACGGTGAAGAGCCGTTATGTCGGCTACTCGCTGGACAAGGCCGACACTGTCGGCCTGGATAACAACCCCAGTGCGGCCTCCAACCAGTTCAGCCTCGATGCCGGTCTCTTCTTTGAGCGACCGCTGGAGCTGGGCGACAGCAGCCTGACCCAGACCCTGGAGCCGCGCATTTACTACCGCAATGCCGAATATGCGAATCAGAGCGATCACCCGGACTTCGACAGCGCGGCGCTGACCTTTTCATACCAGCAACTGTTCCGCGATACCCGCTTCACCGGCCACGATCGTCTCGGCGATGCCGACCAGCTTGCGGTGGGTGTCAGCAGCCGTTTCATCGATAACGAAATCGGCCGGGAATTTCTCAGCGTGAGCGTCGGTCAGCTCTATTACTTCGACGATGGGCGCGTACAGCTGCCCGGTGACCCGGTGCGCAAAAGCAGCAATTCAGACGTTGCCAGCCAGCTTCGCTGGTCACCCAACCGCTACCACAGTGTCGATGCCGACCTGCTCTACGACGCGCGCCAGGGAAAACTGAATCAGACCAATCTGCGCTACCACATTGAAACCGAGAACGGCAGCATGATTAATCTCGGCTACAGTATCCGGCGCGAGGGTAATGAATACGGCGGCCTCGACAATGATGTTCGTCAGGTGGATGCCTCGGCGGTGATTCCGCTGAACAACCAGTGGAAACTCTTTGCCAAAACCCAGTACGACTTTGAGGACAACCGTCCGCTGGAGAATCTGGTTGGCGTGGAATACGAGAACTGCTGTTGGCTGACGCGCTTTGTCTACCAGCAGGCACTGGAACCCGAGAACGATAGCGCGTCTAATACCATTGACACCCGAACCAACTCCGCCTACCTCGTGGAGTTCCAACTCAAGGGGCTGGGCGGCCTGGGCACGGCCGTTACCAGCGTACTGCAAGAAAGCATTTTTGGTTATCAAACAAATGAATAAACGTCAGACAACACTCCTCGCCGCTCTGTTTGCCCTGTGCCTCAGCACAGTTGCACGAGCCGAAACCCAGTGGCTGGATCGCATCGTCGCCATTGTTGACGACAATGTCATTCTGGCCAGCGAAGTGAATGACCGCGTTGCCACCATCGAGCAAAACATTGCCCGCGCCGGTCAACAGTCACCGCCGCAGGAACAGCTTCGCAAGGAAGTGCTCGACATGCTGATTCTGGAGAACATCCAGTTACAGATGGCCGACCGCGTCGGTCTGCGGATTGACGACGAACAGCTCAATCAGGCCGTTGGCCGTGTTGCTGCGCAAAACAAGATGACACTGCCGCAGTTCCGCCAGGCACTGATCGACAGCGGCGCCTCCTACAATGAGGTCCGCGAGCAAATCCGCCGTGAAATGCTGTTGCAACGTGTGCAGATGGGCAATGTGAACCAGCGCATTCAAATCTCCGATCAGGAGGTCAACAACTACCTCGATTCGGAAGAAGGCCGCGCCCGCACCTCGCCGGAATACCGCCTCGCTCACCTGCTGGTGCCGGTCGATTCGGATGCCAGCGACAGCCAGCGCGACGCAGCGCTGCAACGCGCCAAGCAACTGGCAAACCGCCTGCGCAGCGGCAGCGACTACCAATCCCTGGCACAGGGCGGCATCAAGGCCAACGATCTGGGCTGGCGCAAGGAAACCGATCTGCCCTCGCTGTTTGCCAATGTGGCACCCGGTATGAGCGACGGCCAGGTCTCGGAGCCACTGAAAAGCGCCTCGGGTTATCACGTGATTCAACTGCTGGAGAGCCGCGGCCTGAACGAGACCATCGCCCAGACCCGCGCTCGCCACATCCTGCTCAAGCCCTCGGCAATCCGCGATGACGCCGAAACCCGCGCGCTGGCTGCCAAGTTGCGCCAGCAAATCGTCGACGGTGAGTCCTTCCGCGACCTCGCCAAGGAATATTCCGAGGACATCGGCTCGGCGCAAGAAGGCGGCGACCTGGGCTGGACCTCACCCGGCCAACTGGTGCCAGAATTCCAGGAAGCGATGGACAACGCCAAGATCGGCGAAGTCACGCGTCCGGTACAAAGCCAGTACGGCTGGCACATCATTCAGGTGGAAGACCGCCGCCAGCAAAACGTCAGCGGCGAACTTCGCAAACGCATGGCCCGCAACGTACTTCACGAGCGTAAATACCAGGACGAGCTGGACATCTGGCTGCGTAAAATCCGTTCGGAAGCCTACGTCGACATCAAGAACTGATGCTGCCGAAGATCGCCATCACTCCCGGTGAACCTGCCGGGGTAGGCCCGGAGCTGTTGCTGCGCATCGCGCAGCAAGACTGGCCGGCGATGCTGGTCGCTTACGCCGATCCGGCGCTGCTGCAACAACGCGCCGAGGCGCTGA
>CETN01023771.1_pt1 | contig 53468 bp, 79 predicted proteins | sample 531301 | NCBI WGS metagenome assembly CETN01 (sample SAMEA2622656, study PRJEB7988) | marine metagenome | isolation source: saline water (ENVO:00002010), including
TTTGTGGATGTCACCTAGCAATCCCATATCATAACCTTTGAATTTAGAAATCTTAACATCCGATGGTAAGAAGAATCCTAAATCCGTTTCTGACTTATCAACTGTTCCGTGAAAGAGAACTATCTTTGTATCTCCATCAAAGTCTTTAGCCTCAATGTAATCATCTTCCTTTTCCCATACATCCCATACGACAAATTTAACATCGGCACATTTATAAACACCACTATGTTTCAGATAGTGTAAATCAGAATGTTGTAGGTTGTTTACGATAGGAGAGAGTACATCCATACGAGAACGATTATTGAGATTACAATCGTGATTTCCTGCAATGATAATTGTAGGACATATATCTGCAAGGTTCTTAAATAATCGTGAGAGCTGATCGACTAGTTCAGGCGACATTTCAGTTTTAGAGTGTGCTATATCACCACCAATATAGACTACGGCATTATCTTTATGTTTTTTTACTTCTTCGTATGTGCGTTCGAATACTTCTTCATATTCCTTATGTCGCTTTAGATTACGGATTTGAATATCCGAAATATGATGTATGTATTTTAACTTACGAAAAGGTACTTTAACAACATTTTCTTTAATCAAGTATTATCCTTTAAGAATTTTTTAACTTTATCAATTTTACTATTTGGCACTATGACATCCCAAGCTGTTTCTTGAGATAGTCTACCGCTTTCATAGTATATAGTAGAACTACCCAAGCCAAAAACGTCATTGAGTTTTTTAAGAGTGTCGTTATCGTTAATGTGAACTTTCCATTCATCATCATTAAATTTCCATATATTTTTTTGTTTTGCCATTTAACTTCATCCTAATTAAATCAGAAAAAGATGTAGTTTGAGAATCTTTTATTAGATGTGTTACTTTTCTAAAACCCATATCAGATGGGTCTTTATCTTTCATCCTAACCATCTTAACATCTATACCATTTCTCATAAGTACGTCTGTCATCTTAATCGAATCCCAATAAGCATCATTGTCTAGCAATATATATATCTTACCAACTCTTTTTTCAAATATTTTTTTCATTAGGGACTTAGGTATGGTTTTACCGAATAATGGTATAGCATTTCTCTTTACTGCTATAGCATCGAATACACCCTCGCATAATATTATAGGTTCATCCCAATTTATAAATAACTCAAAACCAATCACATCTTTACTCACAGGAGGATTTTTGTATTTCATCCCACCATCAAAAATACTTCTTGCTATGAAGTAATTTAAATCACCCTTACTATCATATGAGGGAACTATGACTCTATCAGAATATAAACCAGAATCACAGTATCCTATATTATATCTAATCATATCGGTATCGCCTATCCCTCTTTTTTTAAGATGTGTCAAAGCATGTCTCTTGACTATACTATCACAATCATCAAGTATAGATTTAAATTCTTTCGGTAGACGTAGTTTTCTTAAGGATTCCTCTTTGGTTCTATATCTTTTGACATCACCAAATATTTCTGACAAATCATCATAATCATCTTTAGATGCGTTTAATTTTTTAAATAACTGAAATAAGTTATGTCCACCTTGATTACTAACCCAACAATGCCATTTGCCAGTTTTTATATTAATCTGTAATTTAGGTTTGTGATGTGAAGTGAAGGGAGACCAATACATATATTCATCTGCCTTCTTTAATCGTCTACCGCGATTTTTTATGACTTTATTTAAAAGACTTACTATTTGCATATTAGTTCTATAAATTTTTCAATGTTGATTACAGCATATGTTTTACTTCTGTTTCTTTTAAATATCAACACAGGATTGTAAACACCACTATTTTCTTCTGCTTGATTCAAAGAATCCCATATATTTATTTTTTCTTGATTTTTACATTCGAAAGAGTAAGGAATAAGTTTACGAGCCGCCGGTGATAATTTAATATCTTCTCCTGTTTCACCCATAATTGCTGAACGGATATCGTCTTCTTCTAATTGTTGAAACGATTCAAGTAAAAGTTCTTTAACTTTATTTTGAAGCCTTTTGCCTTTATTTTTAGCGCTTCTTGTTTTCATAATTGCTTTGCTTAATTTATTTGCTATTGCTTATTATTAATGCTTAATTTTTATTTTGATTAAAAGGCATAGATATTTTATAAGAAAATCTATCAGAATTTTTCTATAACCAAATTAAAAATGTTAACATTAATAATATATATAAAGAAATTATTTCAAATACAAATTTATTTTTATAACCACTTAGATAATTCTCTTTTAGCGAACTTCTCTGCTTTTTCTTCCCACTTATTATCATCGTGTGGATCTAAACCATCATAAGCAGCCATCGTACCTGCTTGAGTATATTTCTTCATAAACTTTCTTTTCCCTAATCTTTTTGCATCTAATGCATGTCCTATCTCATGCAAGATAGTTAATAGAAAATCTTTCACAGACTTATAGCTAGGTCTAAGAGTAACTGTATCAGTTTCCGGTACATATTCACCAAAATTTTTACCTCTACCCATTTTTACTTTAGACCTCAGTCCATAAGAACGTACTAACTGTTTAGCGACTTCCATATAATCTATTCTTTCAGAAATAAGAAAAGAATGTTCCATCATCTTTTTAAACTTACCCATTACGCATCAAACCTTATGACTATAGATAAGTCCAAATCTTTTTCATTTTTTATCGGTGCGGACAATGAACCAATTGCAATTAGTTGGTCGAAATCATTATATAAACCAACCTTAGTTATATATGGCCTAAATTCTGAGTGTGTGACAAAATTCTCATAAAAAGGTGCAGCTTGATAAGAATGTTTATACGAACCAGAACTATATAATGCATCACCTGGTGGAAACAATCTCCAACTCTCAGAACCCGATACGGTAATACTACCACTTCTGTTTAATGTAGCCGATATGTTCATTGTACCATTGAATTCGTTCTGCCCTATCAAACAAGTATACTCATGTTCATATATCGTCTGAGTGGCTTTGTATTTCAAAGAATACCCATCAGTACCTCTTTTTTGTGCGACATCCACATAACGACTACCTGTATCGGTAATTACTATGACACCATGATCGTAAAAAACATTACCGACTACCGAACCTGTGGTTTGTGTTAATTTTGAAAAATCAAATTTACCATTTTGATGTGAACCACTTTTGAAGGATACATATGAAGAAGAATATGCGTTATCATAGATGTTACCTTCACCATCGTCCTTAAGTAAAAGAGTCACACCAGTTGAGTCATCAGTTAATTCTATAGAACCAGGTTTTATTCTTTCACCATATAAAGATTGAGGTATGGATATTACGGATGCAGATGTATGTAAGAACCTAAATTGTTTATCTGAGTTACCACCAAAATTATCGTATGGATTTATATGTTGGAACTGTCTTCTTGTAGTACCATTTTTTTGTTTGTAATACAGATTGTTAATTAAATACCAAGAAGACAAATGATAGAATGATGCAGATGGGTAAGACGTTAGACCTGCCGATGACGTAGAAAAGTTTCGTGTACTACCACTAATCGCTCTAAAATTGTAAACATTACTACCACTATCAGTATTGGCAACAGTAAACTCTTTAAATGTTTTGAATGGTGTTATTCTTTTATCGCCTGGGTCTAGTCGTTTGAACATGACCTATATCTCCCAGTTTAGAAATCTAATTTTACTTTTATAAGAGCTTCTCTAGAAAAAGATTTCAAAAGTGGTTTACTTAATTTAGCAACAGCCAGAAGTTCATTAGCTTCATTATATAATCCGACTTGTGTAATAAAAGATTTTGGATTTTTAAAGTAAGTTGGCTGTGTAAAAGAACCATCTGAAGCCGTAGAAAATGTTGGATTAGAACTAAAATTAAACTCCTGATTTCCTGCTCTTACAAAATAATGTTGGGAAGTAATAATTTCCTCTCTTCTAGCCTGAAATTTACCGGCAACGCGAATTCTTTCATAAAACTTATTGTTGTTATCACCGTTTGTATTACTTGCAGACACGTGTCCAAGTGATGCAGATGTATTTAATACAGGCCCGTTGAAAACCAATATACCTAAGTCAGGATAGAACAATCCGTATCCACCACCTTCTTGACTCGCAGCTGAAGTTTTTGTGACAGCTGTACCACTAGCGATTGAACCGCTAACAATATTGAAAACTCTACCACCCTGATTCACAGTTGGATTTGTAGTGGCACCACTATCATCTATAAATTTTAAAAGTGTATTACCACTACCACTAATATGAAGCTCCCAATTGCCTGGATCCATTTTCTCTCTTAGAAACTCTCTCGCTATAGAAATAGCATATACAAATTTTGGTTTGATGTGAGTGCCCGTACCGGCGAACGTAAATTGTCTTTCGTTAGGTCCTAACAATGTATTGGATAACTGTCTGTATACTGCAGCTGATGCTCTCAACCCATCAACTCCTAATGCACCTTTAGAACCACTTCCATTTAGATGGGCATATGCTATCGAAAATTGTGCTTTTGCGGTGGTAGTTGTTTGGGGGTTTGTACCATACACATCGAAATAATGTGTACCACTACTTCCAGATTGCGTTGAAGATGTAAAAAATGATGTTAATGTACTGCTACCATTTTCCCACATACCTGAAGATACTGTGTCTTTGATGTTTGAAATCACATCATTGGTTTGATCGAATATTTTATATACTGCCATTTTTTACTCCTTAATCAAGTGCGACTGAATCGTTTGCGACTCTCACTGCATTTGTAATTGTTATTGATGAAGTTGCACCTGTATCATTTCCGATTACAGTTAATTGAGTTGCCTTACCACCATCAGGTGTTGAGGCACTCAATGGTATTAGTGATATTCTTACACTATTAGCTACAACTGTCTTACTATTTGGTGCATCATCTTCACCTAAAAAGAAAGGTGTTGAAGCACCTGGTGCTCCAGCTCCTGCTCCACTTGCAATTTCCATATTTACAACCGATTGATCATGTAATATAAATGTATAACTGTTATCAGATACATTAGCCGTAATTCCAGCGACTGTTACTGATGGTTGGTTTAAACCACCTGCTGCCGCAAAAGTTACTGAGCTTGGATTTAGTGTTAAGACAGGCATCTTAGAAGTATTCTTCGGTAGAGTTACAAGCTTATATCGCATAACATGATTTTCATCAGGTAGTGCTTCTAAAAGAGGCATGTTTTCAATTACTTTACCGTAGAAATCACTACCATTTGGATGTGAAACATCCCAAAGTTTGTAATCAACTTCATCGTCTGCCAGTGCAAACTTTGTTATATTAAATGCATTTGTACCTTGTGCTAATAATTCACGACCTTTCTTTGTTAGAATAGCATCAACGGTTATGGTTGTATTGTTCAGAAATCCCATAATTTACTCCTAAGATATGTTTTTTTTTAAATATTTGAAGTCATATATAAATATAAACTTATTTAATTTTTGTTACTATTATTTCCCTTTCTTACCTTTCTTACCTGACTTAACTACTTTCAATACATCTATTGGTTTACCCTTCGTTTTTCGTTTTTTTGGTATACCACCTTTTTTTATAATATTAATTTCTTCAGGCGTTACCTGTATAGGGTTAGTACTGACTTGCCCAGTAGCTTTCACTCCAATTTTATCACTGCCCTTCGGTTCACTATCATTTTTAAAACCTGGTACTATACCATCACCTGTTGTAAGAGTAGAATCTCCACCTTTTTGTGTAACGAGTTTTGTAGGTGACGTTATTACAATTTCAATCGGTGCACCTCCATCAATTGTTGTATTTTCTGTATTTTTAACACCTGCATAGAAAGAATTAAATTTTGCAAGATTTTCATCTGCAAGATTATCTATATCCACATTTTTGAAAGACGATGAATTAACTATGCCTTTAGTGGCATTTTCGTGACTAGTATAAAATCTCTCTGTTTGTTGATTTCTACCAAAAATTCTTGAACCACTAATTATAGGTTGATGAACTTCTTTTGGTTTGATATCTCCAAAGGTTACAGACGATGATATATATAAACCACTTCCCAACTGTTGCCATATAGATAAATCGAAATTTCCATTTTTAAAATCTGATATAGTACCTTCATAAGTATCATAACTGCCAGTCCATTTGTAATTTGTTGAACCAGTCTCATAACTGTTGACTAAAATTTCTCCTGTATATGCATCAAATGAAGAAGCCTCAACTCCGCTATTATAAGATCCAGATAACTCTAGGTGTCCATCTGTTAAGTTTATAGAAGATGTAAATGAAAGGTCTTCAAATTCTGGCTTTCTACCCATTATGACTTTAGGTCTTTCGAATATATTTGGTTCAATCAAAACCCCTACTGTTGATCTTGCTCTTGCAGGAATCATTTTCTTTAATTGTGGAAACAAAGATTGATCGTAAAATTTTAATAATCTGAGATAATCCCAAAAATTATTTGGTGCATTATATTTTTTCCAATACGAATCGGATGATTGTTTCAAACCCCTATAACTAAGTTCCTGAACATCGCGAGGATCACCTAAAATATTATCAAAGTTTAAATCACCAACAGAATTTATAATATCATTGTTAATCACGTCGGTTGGTGCAAAGAATATCCCAACTTTATTAGAATCATTTGGTGCAGTGTCGTAAGCACTATTTGTTGCTCTTTTGTTAATCTGTAAAACCTCACCAGGCTTTATAGGGTTACTTTCTATTCTTATCTTATTTGTCACCCTTCTTAAAGCACCAATACTTGGTATATGAGTTTTGGTTTCATCCACAACGTTTCTGAAAAAATTACCACTAAACCCGCTATGTGAACCAGATGTTGAAGGTGTTGCTTTCGAACTTACGTCTAGTATTCCGACTGTATCTGTCGCTAAATTCTTATTATCATTGAATGAATATCTAAGCACTAAGTTTTGATACGAAGATGTTTGGTGATTACCCTCATAGGCTTGAGGATTGGATATATGATTTTTGAAGTGTTTCACACCTAAAGTTTCAGTCCAATGCCTGTACTCCATAATAGAACCGGAAAACTGAACACCAACATTTGGTTTAGTACCACTACCACCTATGTAAATATCACCATCTGTCGCATAATTTAAATTAAAAGATGATGATGCTGCAATATCAGTTGACATTGTAACCGCAGAAAAAATATTTAGTTTACTTCTACTTGCATCATACTTACCAACGGATAATTCGAATGATTGAGAAACGTTACTAGCATCTGATCCAGAGGTCCTTCTGAGCATTACTGAATAAAAATCGCCGTCATAAACAGGTAGGTTTGATGATGATACCTCTTTCAATCCATCCGAACCGCTAAGTTGAAAAGCAACATGACCAAAATTATCCGTAGAATTATTGTCTTTCAATCTTATGTAAAAACTTGAAGATGGATTTGCTGATTGTTTTTCTACTAATATCTGATTTGAACCAGTGGCTGCTCTAAATCTAAACTCAATGGTATCCGGCTTTCTCTCAGTGCCTGTTAGACTTCCAGTCCAAGGTGTCTTAACAAACTGAGAACCTCTGAAATCTAATGCTCTCGTAAATTTTCTACTTATCTCAAACTGTGGTAAATCATTATTGGGAACATCTGGTCCCCCATATTCCTTCACTCTTAAAATAGTTGATGGTATACCATAGACATTTATTAATCCTTTTAATGCTTTTACAGTCCCTTTATTCTTTAAAAAGAACGGCATGTTATTTATAATACGGCTCCAAATCTCACGAGATATATCCTTTTCAGCTACCGCAGAATAATCAGAGTAGACTGAACCTGTAACTTCTGCACCTGTAGCATATCGAGGTAAATCAACTAAATCCGTTCCATCACTCAAAGTCCAACCCAAAGATTTACCAACTTCATACAGTAAATCTTTAGAAATACCCTGATCTAAACTCTCCCTTCTATCAAAGACATCTCCCATTGCTTTGATATATAACCATATTTCATCGAAGTGATGACCAAGCATATCTGTAAACCTTAGATATAATTCATTACTGGTATCTATTCTTATGTGTTCTGGTAATAGAGAACTTAATTTATTTAAATTTTCTTCATCATACAATGAAGCAGACTTAATTGAGTTTGTGTACCAAGCTGTTGCTTGTGATGATGTTGTATGTGCAAGAACATAAGGACTTCTTACTGTACCTGCACCAGATGCTTTAGGCCAAGCATTATCGTGAAATACTCCCAACGAACTACTTACATAAGATGAACTTTCGAAAAACATATAATGTTCAAAAGCATCAAAATTATTTTTAACCTCTTTCGTAAGTGTCTCCCATTTCGTTATATCTTTGAGAGAACCACTAATACTTTCCAAAGAACCACTTTGAGCATTGTAAGATTCAATAAGTTCTAATTTATACTTAAAATTTTCTAATCTTCTTTGGACCGAGCCAAAGTTTACAAAGTTTTTGTATTGTGTGTAATCAACATTAATTTCTGCACTATCTAAACTTTGTGATATGAATTGATTCCTTAGAGTTTCAGATATATTGGTATCAGATGTTAGTAAATCGGTTTCACTTTTGAATTGAGATGACCTTCTTACGATACCACTATCTAAATTACCCAAATCAGGACTTTTTAAAACTCTATCTCCTACTTCTTCAGGTATGAAGTCAACAACTTTCATACGCTCTACAGAAGTCTCAGCCATTTCCTTTACAATAGTGATTTCATCAAATCTTTTTATACCCTGTGGTAATGGTTGGTATAATTTAAATACAATACCATGTGGATAATTACCGATTGATTGTTTGTCTTGTCTAAAATTAGTCGTTAAGAAAAAACTATTTTCATATTTGATGTAAGTTCTTAACTCACGAGGATTGAAAATTAAATACTCAGTTTGATAAGATGAATATACACCATTATTACTGGTATTATCATAAAAAGCTTCGGCCGGATTGTCATCCTCACCTAACTCCAATGCAACATCGGAAAAAGTTTTATTTGTTGTAATTGTCAATCCATCATCACTTACAGTTTTTATCTGAGCTACAAATGGTTTTAAAACTTCCTCCGTTGTACTTTGTGCTGTAAATTCAAATCGAACCTGAACATTGTCAATCCAACTTACGCCGAATGTATCTGTGCCAAAAATGTCATGTCCTTCAAAAACTAATGACCATGTACTTGTTGAACCTAAAATCCAATCCTCCCTAACAGGTATTGATACAGTAAAGGTTTCCCACTCATTCGACTTAGTAGTTCTCACCGGTGGTTCCGCAGGTCTAGCGTATGAATATGCAAGAGGCACTACACCTTGATACTCCCAGCCGGGATCAATCGCACCGCTCCACCTCCAAAATTCACCAGGTGATAAAACACCTATCTTTCTAGGATCTGCAGCGTAATCAAATTCTGGTTCAATCTGGTTGTCTAAATAAACGGCTTGTGGATTATAGTTTAATGCAGAAGGGTTTAGAACTCCAAACTGTAATTCCTGTCCTCCACTATCATCCACACGCTGGGAAATACCAGCGTTGAAGAAAATATCATTAATTGCTGAAGTATTTTGTATTCCATTACCTACTAAGATACCTGGAGACACCTCGTCTGTTCCAACTATTTTAACAGTCTGAGGTTCATTAAATTTTATGTGATGGAATTTCGACCAATAATGAAGTTGTTCATCATCATCCTCATTACCAGCTGGTATACCATACATTTCAAAACAAACCTGTGGCTCGCTATCTAACCAAAGATTAAACTCTTCATTTTCGGAAATGTTTTGGGGTGCTTCAAAAGGTTCAAAATCCGCTGATGTGGCACTAGGAAATGCATTTAAAAAATGTCTAGTGGTAGAAGTGCTTCGTCTAAATACCTTACTACCGACTAGAACGAAAAATTCAAATCGATAAGATTTATCTGGCCTGGTTCTAAGGGTTATTTCATAGCGATTACCGTTATTCAGTATAGACTGATTCAATATTTCTGAAATATTCTCTACAGCTTTTATTTCTATTTGATATTGAAAATCTTCATTTTTGTATATATTTGCAATCTTGTTTGATTTACTCGTACCTAAACCATCATTATAACATATCACATAACCCTCTGGTGTATCTTCTGATTGGGTTAATTTTCTATCTCTGGTTATTGACTGAATGTAACCACCATTAGCAAATATCAGATAATCTAAAGTTCTACCATTAGCATCTACAACACCATCACCGTCTTCGTTGATAATCATCTTAATCGCACCATAGTATGAGTTGACACTACTATATGTTGATGTAAGAAAAAATTCAGTAAATGTATAATGTTTTGCATTATCGAAATTCGAATCAGGAGTTACCTCCCAAAGTAAATCATCCTTAACTAATACTGCTTTAGCATCAGCACCACCTCCGCCTACAAAACCCGTAACCCAACCTGCATTTTCTCCTACGTTTGTTGTCCTTACAAAGACAGGCACACCCACACCCTGTTGTTGATAAATGCTTTTATTCACTGCATTAGGAAATTCCTCAGCACTAACCGTGCCGGGTGTGGCTTCGGGTAGTGAATAGCCATTACCAGTATTTGGTGTCCAAGAGATAGCAATACCATCCCAAACCCATTGTCCACCAGCACTTACCAATCCATCAAATAGATTGAAACCTGAATAATCGGTATTTATCTCCCATGTTATTGTTAGGGTATTGTTAGTACCCTCTACACTTTGAATTTTCCAAAATCCAACCCCGCCAAAAAGCGTATCAGCTGTTGTCATACCTATATTCAATGGGCCATTCAAACCGATGGCTATCGCCTGTGCTTGTTGAGCATCTAGATTAAAGTATTCAACTATTCCATTTAGATTACTTGGTGGTTCAGGTTCCACACCAGAAAGGTCACCTGGCCCAATAAAACCATCGGGTATCGGCGGTATCTCTTCCTCAATAGGAGGAGCTTCAGGATCATAAAAGCCATTAGGTGGGTTTGTAGGTTTATCTTCTGTCAGAGCTGCATTTGGATAACGAGCGGTAACTCTAAGTGGCTTATTGACTACCGTACTTTTAGCATCAAACGTAACGATTATATTATCATTATGACTTACACCAAATGTGGTTAGATTAGTGCTATAGTTTTGTTGTATCAGCAATGGTCTGTGCGGTTCTCCTACTGGCCAAAAATCTATTGTCTGTTCATAGGTTTGATTGATATCTGGAAATTTCATACATACACCACCGTCCTTTCCTTCATCTTGCACCCAATGTGCCCAATAACCGAGACCCATAGTCTCATTCCATATTGATGTCGGTTTCTGTAACCAACCTAAATAACCTGTACTCCAATTCTGAACCTCAATCGCTTTTTCATGTAGGTTTGCATCCCATGTAAACTCATTTGCCAAAAATTTTACATTAGTTAAATCTCCAATAACCACAAGTTCTCCACCACCATTAATTGCTATGTCATCACTCTTTGGTGTTGATAAAATTTCATCAACAAGATATACGTCATTTATAGTAATCGTACCATCAACCATTCTTGGTGTAAAAACAAAATCATCTATTTGTGGGGTTATCCTAAGTGTATTCACATCATTTAAATTCTCGCCTTCATTCACCAAAAATTCTATTACAGAACCTTGCATGGATATCGATTTTCTTACCGTCTCTCCTAATCTAAAAAAATCCTCTTTGTAATTCAATCCATCAAAATTTTGAGCTCTTAATCTTACCTCAGTACGAGAGGGTGATATTGCGTCAATCTGATATTTTAGATTTTTAACTTGTAATTCCTGTCCTCTTTCGAAATAGTCACCATTTACATTCAGTTTTTCATAAACGATACCATCATCCGTAATTTCAATATTCTGATAATCTTCCCAAATATGGAATTTACCATCTTCTGCATTCGGTGTTGTTCTTACCAAAATTGTTGTATCATCGCCTGCTAATCTTCTCAGAAATCTATAAGTTACGTTGTATGTACCTGAAGTAATTTCAGAATCTTTGAAATGTTCTGGTGGTTGTAGTAATAAATTACCATTATCTTGTAGGTTTATTTGAGAAAATGGAATGTTACGAAATTCGATTACGTTGCCATTTAAGTCTGAAAGTTGAAAGAATATAAAATCACGATTTTCTCTACTTCCAAACACACCATTCTCATAAGGCTTATTACCAATTCTTATTTTATTACCTGCTGATAATAAATTTTTATCTTCTTGTCTTAGATTACTCGCCATTATAGTTCCGTTATATTTCTATTAATAACCTCATCTAATATATCTTCATTGATTTTATACTGTTCAACTTCTAGCGTTTTAAGATAGGATGTAGTTTCATCCTCATACAACTCACCTGTATACGGATTTTCAAATAGTAATATTGTCCCATCTTGATCTCTAGTCAACAAACTACCATTATCTTCACCACCACTATTTAAGAAAGCAGTCCTATAAAGTTCTCTTTGTGCTTCATAAGCCTGTTCATCTGCATTTATCAAATTTTGATAATATTCGTTTTGTTGAAGTTCTTCTTGTGTGTAAGGCATTTTTATCTCTCAACTTTAAATACATAATCGTCATCATAAAAATTTACAATTTCGTTTGCGGTATTACTACCACTAACAACTTTAAATTCAAATTTATAGTATCTTTCTGATTGTAATCCATTCATCCATAAATTGAAATAATTACCTGTAGAGTCACAGCTTATAAGAGAGCCTGTTCCAAACGGTATTATTGTTTCTTCGGTATCTGCATCTTTAACCGAATAGTAAGCACCGTCACCACCGATACTTTCTATACTACCGCTTGGTAAATACTTTACAGTTAGGAATTCCGAAGAGGTATTTGAAAATGATTTAGTAGGATACCTTCCTCTACCTACCAATCTAAACCTTACTTGTGAATTCTCTTTATAGGTTTTACGAATATTTTTCATGTAAACAACCGTATCCTCTAATTCCGTTGAGTTTAGTGGTGATAAGGAACCTGTGCTCCATTGTGTATCATACCACTCTACCTCTAATTTAGGTGGATAAACTGTGTTAGTTTGTCTTGAAAAGAATGAAAAATTACCAAGTCTATCATTACTACCCTCATCTGTGTTTATATCTAAGTTTCCAACGCTACCACTTCTCTTGAGTATGAAACCCTCATTGGGTCTTGTACTACCTAGCCACTTGTTTACAATAGGTGTAACATCCATTCTTAAATCTCTAGTCTCATAACTAAAAGATTGTGATGCATAAACATCATCAAACCACGTTCCACCTGATGCTGATATAGAACCTGTCCACAATGTTCTCTGTGTACTACCATCTCTGAATCTCCAACTACATCCCTCTTCAGTTAGTGGACTATCTGCTGAGAATCCTTCACCAACTACCCAACTCTGACTTACTGCATAGGCAAAAAGTGATTGACTATAAGATAAATTCTTAGGATCTGCATCATATAAATTTAAATAAAATTTTGGATTTGATATTGTACCCCTAACCATCGATGCCGAAATGTAAGATAAATCAAATTGAATCAATGCACGTGAAACTTTTGGATTTTTTCCTGATGCGTTTAAATCTTTTCTAATTTCTAAAATCTCATCAAGTCCTGTATTTTTACTTGCACTCATTTGATATATAGTTGTATCCTTTTCTGGAAAAATAAAATAATGCATTAGTTACCCCCCGCTGAACTACCCACAACTCTTCCTTCAATATCCACATTTGGAAATTTCAACTCAAAGCAACTTGGGTCGAGAGATGGATATATGACTCCTTCTTTGGTTGCGGCATTTAAATCATAAATATTACCTGAGTAACCTTGCGATGCTAGAACTTTATTAACAATCAATACTGGTAAACCATTTGGATTATTTTCTTCAGGTGGTACAACTGCAGAGACACCATCAACTAAAGATATTTGATAGGCCAAATCTGCTAGTATAATTGGTTGTCCTATTTGCCACTTATCTGTGATGAAAAAGTTTCTCACCCTCTGAATGGCTTTCAAAACGACTTCTTCACCATTGTAACCAACTTTTGAAAGTATGTTAAATTTTACACCTATGTTAATTACAAAGGCATCTTTGATATTTACTGCATCTGTAACCATTCTGAATTGTGTTAGATAGGTTTGTATATTTTCTTTCACCGCCCTATTTACTTGTGTTAACTTTTTCTGTGCATCATAACCCAACACATAAAGATTTAAAGCCAATGGATTCATAATTCTACTGTCTGCATTTGCATCACCAGTGTTGTTTAGGTCAAGTTGACTATCTTGTATGACGCATGCTTTTGCTATATTACCAAACTTAGGAGGCAAAGCATAGGTTCTGACAATATAATCTTCCTTTGTTACAACTCTTTGTTGTGCTTGAAAATATGCCAATGTATTGTTCTTAACTTCTACAATACTTTCTGCACTCCTACCACCTCGTGCAGGTTGTGGATTAGTCACTGCTAGTGATGCTCTTGTTGCCCCGACTAATGCACTGTTCAAACCTGTCGTATCTAGTTCGACATTTAATGCTTGTATTTTAGTAAGGGTGTTGGAAGATATATTATGACTCACTCCCCCACCATATCTGTATGTTATTGTGAGTGTTGTGTTTGAAGGTGCTTGTCCATATGCTTTTGTATTCAAAAAATTAGATGGGTCGAATGCTACCCCCAACTGACTTGGGGAACCAGGTAATGTAGAACCTACCTCATCAGGATTAGGTATAATCTCCTCATCTGGATTACTACTAATACCGGCACCGAATCTAATTTCTGTCTTGTTATCTTCTCTTATAAATGTCGTAAATCTTCTTGCAGTTTTCAAAAGTTTTAATAAGTAGGGAGTTGAATCAGAATATTGTGCCAAATCAGCATCATTAGCAGGTGTATTTTCCATATCTGTGTATACAGTATCTTGTGCTAAAAACGGCACCTCATACCAATCGTTACCATCACTATCCGTACAGGATAATATTTCTGTTACGTTTTCGTTACTAAGACTTACTCTATCGTACTTAACTGCATTTCCGAATGTAAAAAAGTCTTGTGCGATATCACCACTATATGCTCGTACAGATTTTTTCAGTAAGTAGCTTACAGGTACATTGTCATTTGTTTCGAATACAGATATCTCCAAAGGATCATAAGATGATGAAAACTTAAAATTACAGTCTTCAGTTGTTGTAAATTTGATACCTGATTGTGATTGTAGTTGCATACCTGATTTTATAATCATAGAGTAATTCAAATCAGGATTAGTAACATAATTAGTACCAGTTCCACTACTGACTGCTGGAACTGTTTGAAAAACATCTACATTGGCTATAGCAGGTGATGATAATTTCGGTTTATAACCAAATGTTTGAGCCATATTGTAAACAGTTCTTTTTTCTTGTGCAAAAGCCATTAGAGACTCTTTGAACTGATTATCAATATAGTAAGAAAGAACGTCACCTACATATGACGCCATTTCGATAAACATCATACCCGGTGATGCTTCATTGAAATCATTATAGTCTTTTGGAAAATATATTTTAGCAAATTCAATCAAATTGTTTTTGAAAGAAGTAAAATCTTTATTTAAATATCTTACTTCTTTAACTGAATTATTTTTGGGTGCTGTGTAAGGCATTTTGTTCTCCTACTAACCTGGTGTATTACCACCAATATTTCCTTCGGTATTCGCTTCTAAAGAAGGTAATTCCAAAGTGACTTCTTCAAGAGTTAATTGACTTTGTTGAATAGAAAAAATAATTCTTGGTGTTATTGTATTACCTGAAAATGAGAAGGTGACTTCCCGTACTGAAACAAAGGGTAGAAATTCTTTAATACTCCCTCTGATGATCTCCTCTATTTTGTTTTCTGTATCTGTTCCTTCGGGTTCAAATAATACTGTAAACAAATCGCTACCAAAATTAGGATTACCTAATCTCTCACCTCTTCGTGTTAATAGAAGATTTTTAATACTTGATTTAGTTTGTTCTAGTAAAGTTTGAGTACGTTTAAATACACCTTGCTGATGTCTACCCAAAGGCAAAGTTAAACCAATAAAAGTATCAGGATCTAAATCTTTTTCTATTACACTCATAATAATTTACCATCTTTCTTTTTTAAAGCCGTCATTACACCTCTGTAATCTTTTGTTAGGTTATCCATAACATCCTTTACCGCTGGATTATTAGGATCTACTCCAGCAGATTGTGCAGTCTGTATAGCTGATGCTTTTCTTCTACTTTCTGCATCTCCTGCTATATTACCATAACCTAACATTTCTGCCATTCTACCTGTGTCATAAGGCTTACCACTCATGGTTGGATACTCTTCTGTATCTTTACTTATGGTTTCATTTAGGGCTTGTTCATTCGGATTATTTTCGAAGGATTGAGATTGCATCTTTTGAGAGACTACCTTTTTACCTTCACTAATAAGTATTTGATTTAGTTCTTTTTTAACTTCGGATTTAACCAATTCTCTGATTAAACTTACAAGTTTTTTTGATTCCGACATATTTTACTCCTGTTTAATATAAATATCTACTTTTTTAAAAGTTTGTCAATCTGAACCACAAGCAGAAAGTTTTGTACTTTCTTCCAACTTTGATTTTTCAGGTTCTCCAAATAAATCATTTCTAATTTCGTCAACCGCCGTATTATAAGCGTCCTCAACATAATCGACTGCTTGTCCAATAGGTCCTGAGAAATCAGTTCTACCTGCTAACCTATTCCTTCTCCTTTGTGCAAGTTCCTCTCGTTTTGCAGTCAACTTTTCCTGTTGTTTTCTTCTATTTTCTGTAATTGTATCAAACCTCTTTTTTTGTCTTTCTAATGTATCTAAAATTCTTTCTTTTCGCTTACCAAATTCTTTTTTGAGTGGTGCTCTATACCCCTCTATTTCAAGCAACTCTCTTATCTCTTCCCTCAGTTTGTCTTTCAATACTTTTAAACCATAACTTATTGCAGCAGAAATTTTGTCTAATGCTGATGCAATTGTTGAAGCTTTATCACTTGTATCTGCAGTTTTTTCACTAGCCTGTGCAACCTTTCTTGCTCTCCTAATATTAGTGATTATTGTAGCTATATCTTCATATGCATCATATGCAACAAGTACTGCTTCTTGTATTTCTATAATTTGGTCACTTTTTTCTGCATACAAATCTATATTTTCTTCCAATGGTAAAATGATTTCATTATAAACTTTAAGATCAATTTTATCAAAACCTTCAGAAGCTTTTTTCATAAATTCTTTTCTTGCCATATTTGCTAATAATCCCATAATAAATCCTTAATCTATGAAAACTTTTTTACTTGCGATTGATTCTAATCTTTCTTTTAACGATTCCAACTTACCACTTCCATTTATTGCAGCAATATTTGGATTTGTTTCTAAAAACGAAAAAGTCGCATCTACTATATCGATAAATTCACTCAAAAAGGCAGATAAAGTGGAATACTTAACAACAGGATCGACTGTGGTTGTTGGGTCTTTACTTCCTAATCTAATAGTTCCATTTGCACCTGATGATATAAAAACATCGTTGACAGCACCTAATCTTATCTGGTCACCTGATGACAGTATAATATCATCTTTTCTTGTATTAAACAATATCTCATCAGAATTAATTATAATCAAATTTCCTTGTAAAAAATCATCTTCACCATCATCATAAGATTTGACAATACCAGACTTAACATCACTAGAACGTAAAGTAATGGATGAACCGATACTATTAATACTGTGGTAATGTGGAAATGATGAATCTTTTATTTTTAAGGCATTTTGTATTGTATCGTTACTTTGATTATTACCTATAATTATGTAAGGATAAGATGGTAAACCATTTTCCTCCATATCTCCACCAAAATTCATATAGTTTCCATATCTACCTTGAATTGTGGTATCTCCTGGTCCCGTAAAAAGTGGCCTGTTTAAAAAAGTTAATTTTGGAAATACCAGTGATTCACCAGAGACTATTTTTTCTCTATTATTATCGACCTTACCCATAGATGCAAGTGGAAATGAATAATAATATCTACCACTATATTCTGATATAATTACTTTTTCATCTGCAAGTGGTGCACAATTAAAATGTGAACATAGTGGTTGAACATTTCTAACTCTCTCTCCGTTATGTATCATAATCGCATCCAAAGTTCCTATCTGAGTCCAATCACGTGTTTCTTCCCCATTTGGTTTTGTTATAATGTCTAAGTCAGCTTCAACTCTGTAAACCTTTAAAACTCTAGCTTCTACAAGTTCATAAAATTCTGAAGACCTACTTACAGAATTAACATATTCTATCATTTGATCATAACTTACTAAACCTGATTTATCTCTTTTCGGAGTTGGTAATTCTGGATTTATTTGTCTATATATTTTAGGTCTGCTCATAATCTTTTTTACTCACTATCTCATCTGAATACTTTTGAACATCTTCTGCTACATCATTTACTGCATTCATCAATTGTTCCTTTTCTGCATCGGATAATCCAAACTCTTCCTCTGCACCACCTTTGTTCTCTGATGCTATCATTCTTTGAACTATACCTGCCATCTTAACCAATTGGTCATCATTCTTTACATTGATTTCTAAATACTCTTTCAACATAGGGATGATTTGTATCGCAGTATCACCATCTTTTATAAAACCAACAACTTCTTTCATCAACACTTCAAGTTGTTCTTTATTTTTTTCTGTATTGCTGTAAATATCTTTGAAAATATCCGATAGAGTCTTGCCATCAAAGATTTCGTATTTTATGCTCATTTCGAACTCCGATTATGAAAATATGCCTATATATAAATATTTTATAACATCTTTTTTAATAAATATATAGCTAATCGGAAAAAAGGTGGGAATAAAAAAAGAGGGGATTTTACTCCCCTCTGTATTATTAATCTGTCTTTATTAATGAGCCTGTATGACTCACATCAACCATTCCATACTTATAGAACTCATATTTCAATCTATCATTATACTTCTTCATAACATTTATAATACGAGTTATGTGTTGTGTATTCGAACCTGTCATTTCTCTAATTAGAATATATAAGGCCTTCTTATTAAAGTTCTCAATATTCTCTTTCATACGAAACATATGTAGAACTGCATCAGCGACTTTAATATCCTTTTGTCTACTAAAGATATTAGTTAGATTCACATCCCAAAATCTGTTAAGTTCATCAACAAATATTGAGGTGTTTTCTTTTGCCTCAAATTGTGCATTCTCTGTAGTTGTGTTTCTTTTATAATCTAAAACATCCATTTCAGAATGTATCTTTCCCATCTTATAGTTTTTATTGTTATTCAGAATCAGATAGTTTTTAGCAACAATACTAAAGTATGAAAAAGCTTTACCTTTACCTTCCTTAAACTTATGCATGTTCATAACTAAGAAAGATACAACCTCATGTTTAACTTCTTCAGAGGAAGTATCAAAGTAGTAAAACTTAAATGTGTGAATTATATTTTCACATAGTTTATCAAAAGCAGAACGGATGTGTTCGTTGTATATTTTATTTTTCAGACGTACACTATCTGTGTTATTATACCTAATAATTGCAGCTTCTGTTCTTTCTGTGAAATAGTAGTTTTTTCTTTTTCTACCCATTAATATCTTCTCCTTGAAGTTTATCTAGTTGATTAATTGTTTCTTTTAATTGTTTAAATATTGTACCTGTCTCATCGTCTTCTGCAAAGTAACCTTTGTAATCTATCTCATTGACTTTATTATTTATCTCTATAATTGTAGTCATAAATGATGATATCCAATCTTCCATAATCTCTAACTTTTTCATAGTATTCCACAATCCATACCAAGAAGCCACACACAAAATTGCCAATATTACAAGACTTATTTCTAAAATCATTTCTTATCTCCGAATAGTTCGTCAAAAAGGTCCTGTGATTTCTCACTTAATTTAGGAGATTTGACTTCCCCCTTCTTACGAGTATCTACAGCCTTTTTGAAGTTAGTCTGTAACTGAGTGTTTGACTCTTCATCCAACTTTTGCCATTCGTCATATTCAATATGAGTTGCCATCATATCTGCTTGATGTAAGATATATGCAATGTTTGATTTCAAAGACCAATCAGGATTGTAAGAAATGTAGTAAGACTTGTTACCCTCTTCATACAAACCATCGGTTAGTCTTAATCCGATGTACTCCCATTGAGACATTTGGATACCGAAGTGATTTAGAAGAAAAATCGCTCTATCGGTAACTGTCATGTATTGGAGACTTGGATTATGTTTAAATATCTCACCTCTGTTCTTCCGATGCCATTCGGAGTCTTGTGGGATATAATAGTCTTGATTCAAATCACCTACCTTACCTAAGTCGTGATGCATTGCAGCAAAGATTAGTTCTTCATCGGTGAAGTTAATCATCGCACCATTAGACTCCCACAGCTTTTTAATTTGAATGGCACAATCGGTAACATGCAATACATGCTCTACATAACCACCTACCATAGCATTGTGATATGCTGCCTTACCACTGGCTGGTGCAACCGACATTCTATCTTCAAAGTATTTATACATCTCTAAGAGTTTCTCTTTTCTTTCACCTGAAAAGGTATCCTCTATAAGCTGTATTAACTTATTCCAATTGTCTAGTATTTGTTTTTCTGATAATTGTTTCATTTATCTAACCTCATATCTATCTTTTGTGAACCTTATGGTAGGTTCGTTTCTGAGTCTATTACGATACCCGCTAAATGATATCCTAACTCCCCAATTTAACATATTAAGTATATCTGCTTTAGTAACCGATTTTTTCTTATGTATGAAATCCAATACCTTTTTATATGTATCGGTATCATTCTTTAACATTGGTAAGTTTTGAGCTGTCTCTTTAAACATATTATTAAATTGATTTATTGCAGTTCCCCATTTACCTTTCTCAAATCTATTAAGTGCCTTCTTAGAATATCTTTCTCTTAATGAATCACTATCTAAAAGTTCTTCTATTGTATCTATTAATGCATCATCAACATCATAGTAATAGATACCATCATCACCTGCGAGTTCATGATAGTAATCATCATCTGAAAATACATATGGAACACCAACCGACATACCATCTGTAGCAGATACGGCCCAACCACTATATTTTTGTTTTGCACATACACCAAGACGACACGATGACAATTTAGAAAAGTATCCAACTCTATCGTATTTATCATTAGTCATATATTCTCTTTCTATCTTATCAGCAAGAGGCACCCATACTTCAAAGTCTTTTCTTTTTTTCCATAACTTATCCATTTGTTTTAAAAACCAAGGATAGTTTTTGTAAGCATGAGGCCGATGATTGAATACGATAATTTTTTTGTCGGTTGTTTGTTTTTCATACTTAGGAATTTCCCAACCAAGATATTGTGGTTCTAATATTTCATCTAATCTGTTTACAACATCATCATTGAAATGTGTTTTTGCATTTTTCAATACTAAATTCTTTTGTCCTTGCGTATTGATACCACACTTTTCCATAGCTAGTAAACCAAGAAAATTAATATCCATTACGGTTTCTTTGTAATTTGTAATCTCAGGAAATTCAGTCCAATGAGTGTAACCAACAAAACCAGGCTCTATGTTTGTTTCATTAAGTAAAACATTTTTTAATTGAAGAGTGTGTTCTGGTAGATGAGAATATACAATGTCAAAGTCATTGTGTCTGAAGTCAATACCTTTGATGATTCTTTTTTGGTCGAAATGTAACCTCATCGCATTAGGATATGATGGTAATGGTAGCATTAATTGGTGGGTATTATCGAAGTCCAAACTGTTTATATGTTCTGGTGAAAATATTGTCCAATGTATATCTTTGCCAAAACGCTTTTTGTTCATCTCTTTTATAATATTACCAAGTACAACAACGTAAGAATCTTTTTCTAAATCCTTCTGAAAAGTAATATTGGGATATACTAATACTTTATATTTATATTCCTTATTAGTATCTTTTGAATCTGTAAATTGATATATACTCACTTACTGAACTCCTTCGAATTTGTAATCTTCTGCATTTGTCTTACCTTTTTTTTGGTTTGTTTTTGCTTTCAATACTTGTGCATTAAATGCACAAGTAAACCCTCCATTTGCGTAAGAAATGTACCAATGGTCTGTTTGATAAATTTTGCCATTCCAAACATCTATTGGATTAATTTCTTCACCAAATGGATTAGTATAATCATTTATTGCTGCAATCATTACTCTTTGATTGGTACTAAAAAATCTATTTAAATCTTTTACTAATAAAACACCATCTTCTAAAAAATTATCTTTATTATTATGATACCATTCTTCCCAATACTTAGTTCGTCTTTTTATCGATTTCCATTGAAACGAATCTGTAGATTCTATTACATCATACATTTTCAGTTCCTCATCAGTAAGTTTATCACCATCTTGTTTCATCTGATAAACCTTTACAAGCTCATTCCATTCTTCAACAAATAATTCAATAAATTTTTTGAAGTTTTTAAATATAAGTTCAACACGAATATAGTCCTCTATATTTGAACCATCAAGTTGATATGACACTTTGTAATCTGTAATATCACTTTTTATGTAACTTATAATATTATTCAAATCAGTTATGAAACCAATTCTTTTCGAAAGATTTTTAGAAAAGTTATCATGTGATTCAAACATCTCAAACATAATGCGAAAATTGTCTATAGTATATAGTAATCTCTCTTTCCATTCCCGATAATTTTTTTTGTTTATATCCTCTTTTACAAGCTTATCTAAATGTTTTGCAGTCACTATGTACGCCTTATCTGCCCATTTTTGTGTTTTTGTTTGTTCACAAACTAATATTTTTTGAAAAAATTCTTCGTTTGCCATTCTGAGATTATTACCAATATATTTATTAAATAAGTCACCCATATTAGAACCAAATTGTTTTTTCATTGGTACAAATGGATCCTTACCTTTTTCTCTTAATATTGTTAAAGGTATTGACTTTTCGTGTTTTTGAAATCTATTCGATAATTCATCGTCAGTTGCAGTAATAAAACTTGAAACCCAAGATACTAAATTTGTTGAAACCGTTCTTATTTCTGCAGCATTAGGTGAAGATCTTACATTTTTATTTTGAAAAATTTTAGGAATATGACTATACAAAACTTTAGTGTAAATAGTTAAGTTGACAGTTGACGATAAAATATTTTTCTTCGCATGTTCTGGCCAATCCGATATTACATATGAATCTTGGCTTTTACGAGGATAGCTCCAACTTTCTATTTTTCCTTCTTCACTATGTTCTTTTTCAAATTTAATTTCTTCTTTGAATTTCAATTCATTTAGATTATGCTTTAAATCATCAGGTAAAAAAGGTCTTACAAGCATATTTAAAACAGAAAAGGTTTGTTGTCCATCCTGTCCTAATAAACAATCTCCGAACTTTTTATACAAAGACTTCATTACTAAATAGTCCTCTGAATCTTCACCTGATTTATCCTTATTGAATTTGACATTTTCTTTTGAAATTTTAACTAATTGTAAAGAAAAATCCTGTCGTCCATGAGCCGTTTCGTAACAAACATCGACTGCCTGAGATTTCGACCAAATATTAAAATCTGAATCTATAGTATTTCCACGTTGACTTTTTCTCAAAAAAATAATCTTTATTCTTTTATTGTTGTGGGTAAAATTTATTGTTGTATAGTCTACAAGTAACTGTTCTACGTTCAATTCTAAGGAGTGCTTTTCAGTAGTTATATTACTAATATCAACCTTGCCAGTTTTTATTTCTGGTGATGGTGATGTAGATTCTGAAAAATATTTGTTCATGCTCATCTTCCTACTTCTCCTATATATTGTTTCTTAGTTTCTTCCCAAGTCTTTCCTACAATATCACCATAGAAAAGCACTTCAGGTTTAAGTTTATCATTGTCATATAGTTTAACATAACGTCTGATGGCTTTTGGTTTCCACCAATTCATTATGTAATCTATATCATTTTCAAATTTTGGTTTCATTCTTAAATCTTTATCTTCAATTTCATTTCTCAGATATTCTAAACCATTGTCATACATATTGGCAAAGAATACACCTCTATGAAATCCATGTTCATAATCCTTACCTTTTATACCTAAGTGTTTGAAGATACGATTGATAGTATTTTGTTTAGGGCCTGTTTGACTTTGTGCCTTATCAAACTCTTCCCTATAATTTTCTTTCAACCAATTGGCCCACACAAAGTAAACATCATCGTCTGGTTTGATTGCAATCTTACCAGCAGATTCACCAAGTGTTTTCCAATGTGGTATACCATTATACTGTGAGTGTACACCATAAAGCGATGTAGTGGTTACACCAATTAGAATATCATTATATTGTTCAAACCATTTATCACGAATGGTAGATGATGTTGTTAATGCTGCAATTAGTTTACCACCTAAGAAATTAAAACCAATAGGTTGAGTACAAACTATTGTAGAAGCGATAGCGGTATTATTTAGTTTATGGTCGACAAATTTATTATCCTTACTCCAACCAATATAGTCATCACGAACTTTGATTGATGTAACATCAGAACCTAATGATACTAAACCTAATATCTTATCTGTAACTTTATCTCTTACAAAATACTTTTGATTACGACCAGGATTAGCACTCCAATCCATAGTGTGAATTAACATACGATACATAGTCCAATTACTAGCATCATCAGATGGAACAAACACAACCTCTGGTTCTATAGATTCAATTTCTTTTATGGTTAATTCTTTATTTGTAATATCGGTGGGTTTCCAAAGTCTGTTATAATATTTAGGAAAGTTCGTAACTTTATTCCTCATATTATATTCATTCTTATTGAATTCTTGCCACTTCTTATATAAGGTTTGTTCTTGTACAGACATAGACTTTAGTAAGTCTAAGTTAGATATGAACTTTGTACGCTCAGCGTCAAAGTCGAATTTTGGTTCATCAAAAAATTTATCAAACATATTTTAGTTAATTATCAATCGTTAAATAGCCTTACTGGCCAAAAATTTTGAGCGGTGGGTAGGAATCGAACCTACACCTTTTCGATGGAATCGAAACGTCTTACCTCTAAGACTTCCACCGCATGTATAATAATATATATTTATATATTTTCCCAAATACAAATTTATTTTTACCTACTGTAAAATTTTATCATCAATGTTTCTAAGCAATATTCTAACTTTATCATCTTTACCATTTTCCAAATGTAAATCGGTTTCCCATTCAACCAATGTACCTTCTTCCCAATTCAACTCATCGAATATCACTTTCGGTATAGACAGGTGTAACTGCTCTGTTTTCAGTATTTCACCATCTACTAATTTTTTCTTTATCTTTATTTTCATTTCATAACCTCACTAAAAGTTTTTGAGTGGTGGGTGAGAATCGAACTCACGTACACGGGTTTGCAATCCGTTGCCTAACCATTTGGCTACCACCACATTAAAGTGGAGCTGACAGGAATCGAACCTGCGACCTCTACAGTGCAAGTGTAGCGCTCTCCCAACTGAGCTACAGCCCCATAATCAAAGAGTGTCTCCAACTTAATCCACATTCCTAGGATGGCAATTATCAACCAATGTGGAGAACGCACTATCAGCGTTCGACGCTCGAGAATCATTGGAGTACACTCTTAAAAATCTCCTGGTGCCACTTGGAAAGTATTCAAACCTAAATCTCTCCACATCTTCACAACCTTATCTCTATCATCCACAACCAAAAAGACATCATCAATATCTACAAAAGTATCTAACATTTTCTTCTTCAAAATTTCATCTGGCATAAATCTCATATCAGGTGTTGCAGGATTACCATCTGCAATTGGCCAGGACTTATCCTTAAATTTATCAGGTCTCATAACCAACAAATCAAATGGTACATCGTTACTATCCAACCATTGAACTGTCGCATCAAAACCTCTATCATTCCTACCTGAGAAAATAACAATTCTAAATCCATCAGCTTTGAATAACTGAGCCATCTTAATTACTGGTACATTTGGTACATCCCAATTGAGAATCGAAGAATGGTCAGCAAATATATCCCAATCTAATCTACCATTTGGTTTCATAGACATATTTCTTCTGGTATCGATGTTGGCCAGAGTACCATCTAAATCAAATATTACTGTTTTTTTGTTCATTTTTTCCTCTTTCGTTACCCCTTAAGCTACGAATAAAAATGCATATAAGTCAAGTCTTTTTTTACAATTGCGGTGTAATTAATACTGTTTGAATGTATGTATCCAAAGCAGTTAATTGAGTTACAACTAATTGTCCAGCAGCAGGAAACGTTGGTGATGGAAGTCCTGCAGCGGCTACTGCTTGTACACCTGCTGCTACTATAGAAGCGTTTATTGTTACAATCTGACTAACTGCACCTGCGACAGTATTCAAACCTATAACACAAGGTGGAGACACAGCTGCAGCTGGTGTAAGAATAGCTGTTACACCGGCCAATGTTGTAGTTGCAGTTGTCAATGACGCCACAACAGGTGCTACACCTGCTGAATAACCTGCCGCCAAAGCTATCGAGCTTTGTGCTATTGGTATCGATGAAGAAACCAAAGATTTTGCAGCTATACAGGGTGGTAACAATATACTTGCCATATTTACTTCCTAAATTTGTGGAGCTGGCGGGAGTCGAACCCACGTCTTATTATATCCATTCGTTAAGTCATTTACAGCTTAGTTCAGTTTCAAATGAGTAGATACTGACAAACCACTTGTAACTTTGTTCAGAGTTACCAACTGGCAGTTTCTTTAATCACTAACTTCCCTCTAGCTAAAGTGAGTTTGTCTAACTTATTTTATGACCGAGTGTTAGACAACTCAGTATCTTACGCAGCGTATGAGTAAGATGGTTGATAATCACCGATTGGTGCTTGAGAGTAATCATACTCTGCAAGATGCCAATCTATATCTAACCCTTCAAGCGAATTATCGCCATTTGAGTGTAGTGAGTCTTTTGTCACGAGATATTGACTCAATCTCTGCTGCACTTACTAAACTGATGATAATAATCGATACCATTTCAGCCCCATATTAAATATTCCATCCCATTATAATAAAATGAAAATATAAATAACCAATAATAAATATCAGAAAGAATTTGAAATAATCAAAAAGTTCATCTTGTCTGGTGTAATTTAATGGTCTTGGTTTTTTTTCTACTTTATCCCAATCACCTAGTCTACCCATTATATAATCTCCATAAACAAAATACTGCATAAAAAAATATATAACTCATACCAGGAATAAATATAAAGTAAACAAATACATTTGGCCAATCAAATCTTCTTGATTTCAATTCAATCGACATACCCTCAATCCAATTTGAAGGTGTCCTCTTACCAAACATATTTTTAATACCTTCTATCATATAATATACCCAATTCTTTTTCACGCTGACCATTTAGATTTATTAGTATTCTCTTCTGCATCTTCCTTACCTTCATATAACCAACGAATATACCATCTGACGCGAGCACCTAGTTCCATATCATTGGGATATTTATCCACCATATCTTTTATGATTGTTCTTACTGTTTTCATTTTTAACCTTTATACTTTTAGAGTTTTCAATTCTTTTTTAGAAAAATTTTTAAAATACTTTGTGTTCAATAATTTTTTGTGAGCGTCATTGAGTGCATCTCTTCCTGCGATGTTTATCAAAAAATATGGTGATTTTTTTCTTGTCTCTTCTCCGGCTGCGGTATGTTCCTCGAAGGGTGAAAAACATAATGCTTTGTATTTGGTTTTTTTCAAATATTTTTGAATAAATTTTTGATATCCCCTTCTATCCACAACATTCCAATTTATACCTTCCGTATCAATACAAATTATTATTGCCGAATCGTAATTTGATTTTTCAAACTCATTCCAAATTTCGACAAAACTTTTTTCGTCTGGTCGCCAAATTTCAACCATAAGCTTATTACTTTCTATTTCTGCTTTCAAAAAAGGACAAACAGGTAAACCACCAAATGCATCATTTGAAGTTTGTAAGTAATCAAAGTAATATTGAATCTCATCTTTTATTTGTATGTCTGTTTTTTCGAATAATTCTAATTGATACAATCTGTTACCCTCAAATATTCTTGTAAAACCTTATCTGTTGGTTTTATGTTTCTATTATTATTCTGAAATATCTCCCATGAATCTTTAGCATATTGTCCTATACCATATAATTCATCAACAGATTTAAATCCTTTAACATATCCTTCACTCATTTTTTTTAATGACTTGGCCCGTCTATTATACAAACCCAAAGGTTGTAATAGTTGTGCCAGTTCAGACTCATCAGCGTTCATCATATCTTTTGGTGTAGGATATCGTCTAAATAATTCTTCTCTAATCACATCCACCTGTCTTCTGTTGGTTAGATTCAATAACATACAACATGTTAACATTTTCCAACCATCGGGTTGATATATCTCTTGTAACAATGGTCTGACTATATCTCTAATTTTCATTATTTGATGAACCACCCATCGTTCAAAAACTTTTGTGCCTTTTTATATTTCAATACCTTAACAGAATCACCCTTTTTGATTGTGACTAATTCATTACGACCAATCTTCTTTTCAGTTCTTTTTACTGTTGTATCAACTTTTCTATCTAAGATGGTGATTCCATTCAAGTGGTCGATTTCATGTTGAACACAAACAGACTCTAATAATGTTGATTGTCTATCCCGCTTGTTATCATCGGCCTCCCAACTACCCTTACCAGTTTCACCTGTTTCGACACCTGTAAAAATCCAACTACCCTCTAACTGTTCGGTTTTTACTTCAATGGTTTCATATCTTTCGGTATGTATTCCCTTACCTGGATAAGATAAACAACCTTCATAATATGGTATCTTATTATCTTTGGATATAATCTTTGGATTGATAAGTATTAGAGGTTCACGAACATTTACAACTGCAACCTGAGCATCAATACCTACTTGATTAGCTGCTAATCCTATACCATCTCCCCTATCAACAAGTATCTCAAAAAGCTCTTTGGCAATTTTCATTCCCTCTTCAACTGTAACTTCTCTCAGTTTTCTATTGATAACGGGATTATCATGTTTATTACAATCGATAACTTCTCTTTTAAGATAATGTACTATTTTATACATATCAGGTGTGTTTTTACTAGCATAACCCTTTAAATCATCTGGATTCATTTTACCTGAACTCAAATCAAATTCCCATGGTTTGATATCTTCAATATCAATTTTCATCTAATCTCCAAATTTATGATTTAGAAAATCTTTCTGCTTTTTTACTGCCTTTTTAAGTGCAGCTTTTTTCTCGGCATCACGTGCCAAAAGAATCTCTTCTTTAGTTCTACGTTTAGTTTTCTTTTTAGGAACAACTTTAGTAGGTTTAAGAGTCCCTTTCAACTTAGGCTGTTCTACACCTTTATGAAACACATTACCATCTTTATCAACAAACTCATTCATAAAGTGCCAACCGGCAGGTCTACCGGTGGAAACCTTTTTTGGTTTCTCTTTTGGTATTCCAACCATGCCCATTACAGCCCTACTACCAATTACAGATTTAGCGTTTGTACTAACGTTGGCAACAGGTTCACCTGTAATTTTACAATCCATGTATGCTACTCCATCAATGAAGTAACCACCATTTTTTTCAAATGTACTTTTTGACATAACTTATCCTTTTTCTGTGCTCACCCAAGGTAATTTGAAGATGTGAGCGTTGGTGAACTTGTACGGCTCAACACCTTTTGATTCTAAGATATCTACGACATTAACCCATTTAGGGTTCATAGTATCTCTTACTTGATATACACCATCTTTATGTCCTGCATCTTTGATTAGGATGAAATCCCCATAATCAAAAGCTCCGCCCCAACGTTTAAGAAGGTTACGAGACAGTGCAACAAATTTATACTCTGAAGCTTTGTGTACCCTTATACGAGTACCATCAGCTGTAATATCAGGCGTATCATCACATTGTATCTTATCAGGCTGATACATCGTCACATCTACAATTACACCATGTTTTTCATATTCAGACAATCTTTTAATCAAAGCTCTATTACTGACTCTCAGTTCAGTAATTTGTTTTTTATACATATCATCATATTTTTTAAACATATTTGTCGAAAAGAATCCATTGATTAAAGTAATGGTAATTATAGCGACATAAGCACTTTTTGTTGAAATCATATTTTTTACCTCTCAATTACTTATTAAAGCTACAAAAGAATTGCAATACAAGTCAAGTCATTTTTTTTCTTATTATCGCTCCCTTCGGTATGGGTAATTCTTCTTGTTCGCCGGTTTCTGTATTTATTGTGATTGGTGATTCAACTTTCTCTTTCTTTTCACCATATACCTCCCACCACTTTTTCTTTGTGGTAATGTCGGAATTGGAACTTGTGGGTTTGGATTTTTTCTGATCTAATAAGGTTACATTGTAACTTATCACAAATATAACTGCCATAGGATCAAAAACAAATATTAGTACAAAGATAAAAAATTTAACTACAGTATCTACATCAGTATCGAACACTTTTGCTAAATAAATAGCGGGCCCTACTTCTACACCTGTTTCTATTATCTGTACTTTTAAATCTCCAACCTCACTTTTGAGATTTATTATGTCTTCATTAATTTTATTTATTTTGGGTTGATATTCTTCTCTGAGTTTTCTTTTTGCTGTTCTGTAGTTATCAGGCAACTCAGATAAAGCAGCCTCTAACTCCTCTTTCAAAAACCTTTTATCATCTTTTAGTTGTTCTAATCTATCTTCCTTATATAGTAATGCTGTGGTTTCCTTTTCGAAAGAAACAGTAGCACCTTGATATGCATTAGATAGAAAACCAAATATACCTGCCGAAGTAATCAGTATAAGTATTATTGTAGCTATTGTCATATATACTTTATGAAAAGGATTTATGTCTTTCCAATATCTGTATAGAAACGAAGCTGCAACTAACTTACCGAATTCCAATGAACCAGCCATTATGATTACAGCAGTCTGTGCACCTGCAAATAACTTTGATAATCCATAAACCGAAAAGAAAGCAGCACTACCAGCTATTGATAAGGCCGAAAATCCTACTAACTTATTGAATGATTTAGTATTTTCAAACATTAAGGTTCTCCTGTATATTAGTAATAAATATACCTAACCTACTTTATCTCTTCAAATTCGGCATCTATGATACCATTACATATATAATAAACATTTCCGTTCTTTAGAACGGCATCAGCCAATCTCCACATTCTTTTTAATTTATCTACACTAAAACCAGAATCTACCGACACCGTTCCAAGAACATAATACAACCTGTCGTTAGTCGAAATTAATTTATTACTTAATTTTGACAACGCTTTTCTTTGGAAGTGCGGGTTCTATCTTTGGGATTTCGATTGATAAAATACCATCTTTAAAATTAGCAGAGATATTATCTCCATCTAACATATCACCTAAAGTAAATTGTCTTTTAAAAGATGAGTGCTTTAACTCACGACGCAAAACTTTTGCTTTGGTTTCATCAAAAAATCCATGAGATTTCTCTCCAGATACGGTTAACACACCTTCTTCAACTTCTACATGTAAGTCTTTTTTATCCAAACCAGGTATCTCTGCTATCACACCAATTTTGTCATCGTATTCATATACGTTGACTTTTGGGTATGCTGTACCTTGAAATGGATTGACTCCAACTTGCTGATTGATTTCAGGAAAAGATTTTCCTACAATCTCATCAAACATTCTATCAAAAGGTGTTAAAAAGGAATCTCTATCGATTACGGGTAAACCGCGATGAAAAGTAACTTTAGTCATTTTATTTCTCCAGTTGTTTACTATTTAGTCAAACTTGTATCCTCACCGTGAGCGATACAACTATATGTTACAATATCTATACCACATTCGTGCGTATGTCATATTGTATATATAAATATTAGGTTATCTGTAAAAAAAACATTTTTTCTGTAAAAAAGTCACACCAGACGAAAGTAGAGCGGGTTATCAATCTTTGAGAAATAAAATTATCTCCACCCATCTTAAATATGCTCCCCATTCTTTCGGTGGCATGAACTATATATAAATATCATCATACTATTTTTTTATAATAGACTCTATTTTATTTTTTGTAGCCTTATCACTATATTTCCATTGATATGCAATAGTTGATTTATACTCATCAATGGTATCTTTCAAATCATCAACAACAACTTCATATGTCTTAGTGTTGATATCTTTTACAACATCGACATTGTAAGTTTCTGCCATCTCCATTAAACCATGCAAATCATTTTGCTCAACCATATCAGTTAGTTGATTGAAAACTTGTTTATTACCAAGCGGTTTATCAGGATGTACTTTACTAGCTATTTTCTTATATATCTTATCTAAGTTTTTACTCTTAGATTTTTTTGATTTTTTATTTTGCGGAGCTTTTTTGTTTTCCAATTTCTCTTTAAAACAATTATTGAATTCTAACAACGCATCCTCAAATAAACCTCTGATGTATTGTGACTCTAACTTTAAAAACTTTACCTCTGCTTTGAGTTTGTCTAAATATAACTTATCATTCATTCAGGTATTTCTTCTATTCTATATTTCCTATCTGCATCAGAGGATTGTAATTCATCTTTTTTGGTAACCGCAGAAGCTGATGCATTACTCCCACTAAATTCCCAAAGTGTATCGCTATCATTTAATTGAGCAACCCATGCGGTAGAATCTGGCGGCCATATCCCATGTTTAAAATCCCACCCTTCAGGTTTAGTCATAAATGTTTTTATTATTCTATATTTAGCCATTTAGACTTCCAACGCTCTACGAAACCATCCAAAGTAAAACTTTTCTAAGTCTGGTTTTCTCGTTACTAAATCAGCATAATACTTTACTCTGTATGCTCTAACTCTTTGTAGTTCTACACCATCCATAGCGGCGATAGTCTTAGGACCCATACCACCATCCACAACTAAACCAGCTCCTTTGGCATTAGCAGCTTTTTGCATAATCTTAACAGCTCTACCTCTACCCTGGTTTACACACATGTCAAAGTAAATATGTCTCAAATCTTCAGGTAAACTTTCTACTTTGTTCTTATCCCAATAATGTTCCTTATAGATTTCTTTTGCACCATCTTTAGTTAAGTTGGCAATATCAACATCAGGATGACTACGTTTTGCAATACCAAAATTAGTTTCCCCGCCTGGATCATCGGGATCGTTAACATACCCGCCTTCATGATGTAATACTACTTCTATGATATCATTAAATTCTACTAACATTATTTTTCTCCTTTGTTACTGTAACTCACTAATTGATTACTTAATAAACTTTGTATCGTATAATACAAAGATGGATTTCTTTTTAATAATTCTTTGAACTCTGGTTGTTTCCACACCAAACATTCAGTATCATGTTTTACGATACAAGTAGCTGTTGCCGACTTCTCAGTTAAAAATGACATTTCACCTACAAATTGTCCATCTTTAAGTTCAGCCACTTTCTTCCTACCAACCACAACATCAACCGTGCCATTGTATATAAGAATTAAATCTGAAACCAAATGTTCTTGTCTTATTATAGTTTCACCAGATTTGAATTTTTTCCATTCCGCAACTTTACTTATTTTCAAGTATTCAACAGGACTTAATTCTTTAAACAAAGTTTCATACAACTCTTTATCTTTTGGTGCCATCTTAATTGGTCGTTTTTCATATATGATGACTGCTATATGATATAAGTTCACCCCTACAAAGACAATATTCCAATTAATTGCCAACCACATCGGTTCGGCTGGTATGTAGAAATTATAAAATACTGAGAATAGACTCGCCAGTATAGAAACAACTCGTAACCACAAGATGTCCTTGACCAGAAAAGAAAATGCTATTAATCCAAATGCTAAGTGACCAGCTATGTTTGCTATATTCATAATTAATCATCCGCATGTTCTAATAACTTATTATCGTTCTCTTGATTATTGAACCAAAAATCTACTACCTTAGCAAATGAACCTACGAATCCACCTAACATCAACAATAGTATTTCTTTCCATCCATCAGTTACATCTTTACCTTGACTCATATAATAAATCATCATAGCTAATATAAAAGAGAATATGGAAACTATAGCTATAGATACATACCACTTTCGTGATTGCCGGTACTCCATAATCTCTATTAATTTAGTATTAATAAAATGTTTTTGATCTATAACCTTATCCTCATTTCCTCTATATAGTTTTTTACCTGGCATGAATTTCTCCATTATACAAATATAAATATAACGGATTATAAAGAATACTCTATTCCTATCTTAGCTTTATAGAATTCAGTACCTTTTAATTTAGATACTTCTCCTAAGTTATACAATCTGATTTTATCTGTGAGCTTCCAACTAACTCTGAATTTATTTTCATACTCGAAACTTTGTTCAGGTGGAGCATATCCATCGAAAGAAAATTCAAAATCTACCTTTCCCCAATAAGTTTTTTTATTGGTATACCCTACTGATGCGAATGTTTCATATAGTTTCAAAGTTTCATCAATGGAACGAGTTGTAAATCCCCAAGTAGTTCCTCGCCATTCTTTTCTCCAATCTAATTTTGCATACTTAACATTCTTGCTTTCCTTATTCATATACTCTGGTTTAAAATAAACATGATTTTCTATTTTAACCCAAACTAAATCATCAATATACTTAGTACCCAGTTCTCTTTCCCATTGACGATTGAAATAATAAGCTGGGTGACTAGCACCAATACTGACTTCGTAATCATCGGGGTTCGGTTGTACATTTGGCGTTCTTACAGCAAACGAGCTGAACAACATTACTCCTGCTAATAAACTATCTAAAACCATTATTTTCTCCCATTTTTTTAGATTTATTTCTTATACTAAATATTGATGCAACAATACCTGATAATACGACTCCTGTAGTTCCTAATAAAGATATTATGGCTTTATTCATTCCATTAACAGCGGATGAATTGACATCACCAAAACAGACAGCACATGCGTATAAAATATCTAATATCATAACGGACCTGAAATACCACCATCTTTACGAATTCTCCAAAAATGAACCGCCATAAATATCATCATAATAAATGGTACTGCTATACAATGAATCACATAAAATCTAAGTAGTGTAGCTTCACCTACAAATCTACCACCTATAAGTGCGAACCTTACATCAGAACCAATATGTATGAGGTTTATATCCCCTATGGCTAGTAGACTAGCACCAGGACCTTCATGTCCGATAAAAGGATGAGCCCTTGCCATATTCGAACCAACAGTAACGGCCCATAATGCCAACTGGTCCCAAGGTAATAAATAACCAGTGAATGACATAAACATAGTTAATGTCATAAGTAAAACACCCACACCCCAATTAAATTCTCTTGGCGGTTTGTAAGAACCTGTCATAAATACTCTTAACATATGTAACCAAACTACAAGAACCATAGAGTGTGCGGCCCATCTATGTAGCTCTCTCATGATACCTAATGGAACTTGTTCGGCCAAATCAATCACATCGGTATAGGCATATTCTACTACAGGCCTGTAATAAAACATAAGCAGAATACCAGTGATTGTTAGATTAACAAATAGAAAAAAAGATAATCCACCCATACACCACGTGTATCCAAGCTTTACCGCATGTTTAGGAAGTCTAGCAGGATGTAGATGTAGGAATACACTACCAAGAATTGCGTGCATACGCTGTCTTCTAGTTCTAGGAATACCAGACCTAATAATTGATTTCCAGACCTGAGATTCTCCTAATCTCTGTAGCAATGATTTTTTATTCATAGATAATAAATATCTAAATATTACTTTAATCTTCTGTTGAAAAAATCATCGATGTAGCATTTACCAGTATACATAATTGCCAACCACAACGATATTTCAAATACCTCTGTATATCCAAGATAATTTAAAGCCTCTATATCCATTACTTTCTCCTCTGCACAGTTAATACCCTAATCATTTCATCCCACTTCGCATCTCTTTCATCCCTTCTTTTCTGTACATCAGGCCCCCATTTATTCATAAAATCATCTATCTTACTTTCTAACTCGTCAATTCGCTTTTCCATCTCCTCACATTTTTCACGATAATTTTGTGGCTCATGTGACAATTTTTCTAAATCCGAAATACGTTCTTCTAATGATTTACTATCCATTTCTTCTATTTGCTTTTCTTCTGGTGCGTTTACGTTTTGATTTTTTCACTCTACGATCATCACCATCTCTTCTATCACCTAATATAAATCTGGTTACATCGTCTATAACTTTTTCTAATTTATTCATTCTTAGACTCCTTTGATAATTTTACAGGTGACGATGAAAGTTGCTGTTCTTTAATATACCATATTTTACCCATCTTATCTTTAACTCTCCAATCACCATTACTTTCTATATTTTCAAAATCTACTAAATCATCTTTGTAAAGAGTTCCATTGACAGTTGATATAGTTTCTAAAACTCTATAGCTTTTCCTCGTCATTTTCCCTGTCCTCGCCTTTTCTTTTTGAATCTTTTACTACCTACTCTAGTAGAAAATTTTGTTCCACGTCCGTACCCTTGCCTAGTTTTTTTCCTACGTTTTTGTTCTTTTGATTCATTGTTAAAACTTTTTGCCTTCGCCATTATCCTTCTTCCTCCATAGAATCTATTAAGTGTCTGGCATCAGAAAATGAAGTGGTGTCACTTTCTTTTACAACCATAGAAAACTTTTTATCTTTTTTTAATAATTCTAGTATTTGATGTAAGCCTTTCGATATTTCAGAGAGCTCACTCTGTATTTTTTTTACTTCCCTTTGCATCGGAATTATTGACATTTTTTACTCCTATGTAAATTTCATCATAACAATCCAAACATAACTGACCTGCACCTTCAATATATCCTATTCTAAAATTGATATGATCCGTTCTATTATAAATAGTCTCCTTATTACAGGAAACACAATTATCTTTCATTAGTCACTTCTCTTAGTTTACCTAAATTAGAATAATCGATATGTTTAAGATACTCAATTGCATCTTTTTTAGTTTCTGCGACAAAGGTGTAACCTTCATCTGTTGTCCATTTTTTATAGTGGTCGAACTGACCTTTTTTTTTCTTTGGCATTATAACCTCTTATCTTTTTTTCCTAAAATTTATTATTGGAGGACCAACTTTTCTTTTCAACTCCAATAAAGATATTTCTTTTACCTTAGCTTGTGATTTATTTCTTTTCACAGGCTATTCCTAAGACACCTCATGAATTTTTTAACAACTCTATTAATGATATGTGGTTTCGAATAATTCCTCATCATTAAGAGAATAGCCTGACTCCGCACGACAGATTCTTCTCTTTCACTCATTTTTTAACTCCCAAATACTTTTTTCTTCTCCCCATGATACTCATAAGCATGTCCATGTTCTTTTAGTAATTCATTTACTGACTTTTCATGTCCCTTAACAAATAACTCTCCAAGCACACGACCATATTTACCTTTACCATGTGATATGATTGAAAACTTGCCTTCATCTGAATTTTCTAAAAGGTCTTTAGTGAAGGCTTTTGCAGCGAGACCTTTTTCTTTTTCTTCTAAATCTCTGGTTCTACTTTCCCAAGTATCAACACCATAAAATCTGATTCTGTTTTTTACCCAAACGTCAAATCCTAAATCTATCATAGCATCACAGGTGTCTCCATCGACAACCCTAACCAACTTACAACTATAACCGTGTTTCTTTACTTGCTTACCCATTTTATTCTCCTGAGTTACGCTTCAAATTCATCTTTAATTAATTCTGCCCATATTATCAATCTTTCCTCCGAAAGTTCTTCCTCGTTATCGTTATCCAACCCAAGACCTAAAAATTCATCGCCGTCTTGGCCTAGTGAATTATCAAATTCATATCCTTCTGTAGGCCACTTACCAATTAATTTGCCACCATTCTCCATAAATGGTTTTCCTAATAATCCAAGTGCATCAAGAAAGTTATCAGCATATCCAACTTGGTCACCGCATCCAAAGAAAGCAGCTGTAATTCCACTAAAATCTAGCCCTTTATATTTTTCATATATAAAATCCCAATCATCCTGCAACTCTCCAATATGCCAGGTGGGGCATCCGATTATTAGCTTTTTGTATTCAAGCATTTTATCAGGATTAGTATCAGCTATGTTATATTCATCAACTTCAATTCCTTCTGATTCCATATACTCTTTTAAAAAACCCGCGGCCTCTTCTTGGTTACCGGTATTGCTACCCCAAAACATTCCTATTTTATCCATAACTTATCTCCCGAATTGTACACCAATCTGGTTTGCACAAATTATTAAATTAGAATCAAACTTACAACTATTGTGTGCATTTAAAATATGCATAGCTTGACCAGATGTTATCTTCTTATTATAAATATTACCTTTATAAGAAAATACATCACCATTACTATTGGCTATACCTGATACAAATTCTAATACAGTTTTATACTGTAAATATGCTGTATAATTAGGTGGTAAATTTTTTGTCTTATGTGCAATTACTAAAAATGTTTCGTAATCACTCCACGTTTTTTTCTTCATCGTTTACTCCATCCTTTTAATTTTTGTAGGGGGCCAGGAAAAAGGAAAAAACCCGACCCCCATAGACACCAGTATGGTGTCTCAGAGAGAATTAAGAATCTAACTCTTCTTCATTAAATAAATCATCGGAAGAACCATCGGAAACATACTTTTGTACTAACTGCTTTACATAGGTTCTTTCAGACTCAAGACCACCGTCATCAGAAAACTGAGGATAGACAGTAACTTCAGCGGCCTCTTCCAATCTGAAACCATCGAAGAGTAGTCCAGCAATCTCAACCGAAGTTCTGGTTGAAATACCAGTTGACAACCTACCTGACTCAGACTTAGCCTCATTACGAGTCAAAGTTGAAATCTCAGCAACAGACTTTAGTAAGTCTGAATCAACATGAGGGAACATGTACTGAAGTAATCCATGTTCTTCTTCAGAGTTCAACACATCCATCTCAACAATAATGAATCTATCCATTAGAGCCTTATCCATAACTCTGGTGGATGTATATTCATTTCCAATATTAGCGGTAGCGACAAAAGTAACACCTTCAGCCACATTGATAGTGTCCTGACCATCAGACTCATCAAGTCTGAGATATCTCTGACCACTATCTAAAACTGTCATTAAAATATTCCAAGCATCAGGATGGGCTCGACTCAACTCGTCCAATAGGATAACTGCATTTGGAGTTTGAATCGCTTTGACAAACAGAGATTCTGAAAAGTAAGTACCTTTCTTTTTATCGAAGTGTACATTACCAATCAAGGTGGCTCTGGGGTCTTGAGTTGCACCCAAGTTGAAGTAGAAGTCTGGTCTGTCAAGTGAGTTAACCAATGACTTAGCTGCCATTGTCTTACCACAACCCGCAGGACCTGTCATCAGAATATTCTTACCACGAACAGCAGAACGAACTAAGTACTTCCACTTTAGTTCTTTCATAACTAAACCTTGTGGCTTGATGTTATATGAAGTGTGAATGAAGTTCAAAACTTCCTCATGATCGGTAGGGATGTCAATCCCAGTGGTATCGATTACTGGTGCGGTGGAAGCTTCAAAAACTGACATCGGAACTTTCCACCAAAAAGTTTTACCATTTTTATTGACTCTTTGTTCAAGAGCCATACCTTTTTGGAAGGCACTTTTCCTAGTACCATTACCAATTTGGGATGTGTATTTATTACCATCAGCATCCCATGCATTATATCGGTTACCCGACATTTCTATTTTTACAACAACGTTTGACATATTGTTTTTTCCTTTTGTTAAGTTGTTTGTATTATCTCTCAAAATCATACCTTAAGCTACGAATAAAATTGCACATGAGTCAAGTACTTTTTTCATTTTTTTTAAATTTTCTTGATAATTCTCCATATCGCAAATATCTGAACAAATCCTTTACAAACTGTGTATGGTCTGTTGAATCATTTTCTCGACACTCTTCAATATAGTCTGTAATCAAATTTGTAACCATATCTCTAACCATTTTTGAATGTAATAAAAAGCCCATTTACGATTTCCAAAATCTAATTCTATAGCTTGTTGTCGCAAATGCTTCCCAAGTGCATTCTTTCCATTTACATATCCAATACTGTTCGAAATGCTTGCGAGTGGATGGAATCATTTTCCACCCACAAGGACACATTGGTGAATTTAGTTTTCTGTTGTGTAACCATTTTAAAACCTTAGTAATCATTACTTCTGTAAGAATTTCTTATTCATTGTTTTGGCAACTGGTAGAACAGAAGTTACATCGATGTACTCAGCATCACTACCATACATTTTTGTGAATGTACCTTTTTCATCACGAGTGTCATATCTACCACCGATAAAGTAACTGAGAACTTTTACACCACGATTCTTAATCTCCTTAACCATTTGAGAAGTATGATTGATTGCTGTATCCCAATTGTAATCAATATCATCATTAGAAAACATCGGCATCCCATCTGAAAAATTAAGAAAGTAAGAATCTTTATCATTAGAACCCATTTCTATTTCTTTCATTACAGCCTCAAAACATAAACCTTCTGGTGTAGTACCTGCGGGATGTAATAGAGGAAATATATTTTTGATTTTGTTAATTTTGTCAATTCTAGAATCATAAGCAATTAACATAAGTGGGTAAGTCTTTCCACCCCTACCATATCTACCAGTTGAATTCTGAGTACTTCTGTATGAGATAACCAAATCAACATTGTTTATCATTGAACAAGCCTTAGCAATTGCGACTACTGCAGTTTGAGTATTTCTCCACTTATCTCCGCCCATCGAACCACTAGCATCAACTGAGATGTGAAGAAAAGCATCTGAATACTGTTCTACAAAAGAAGTGTGAAAAATTCTATCATTACCAAAACCTAACTCTGCAATCAATCTCTTATCAATTCTACCACTATCTTTTCTGGACCACTTAGTCTCACGAGACTCACCACGAACCTGAAGCTTTCTACCTAAGATAGTTCCCATAACCAAACCCTTATCGACCGCTTCTTTGTTTTCTTCACGATACCAAGCATATGATGGATTAGAAATCATACCGATTGTATCAGACTCAGCCAATGCTTTGTTAAACTTTTTTACCATCAAAACCTTAGTGGGGGTTTTTTTACCAGTCCATCTATCAGTAACACCGGCGACATCAACATAACTCATACCGGCTGATTCAACAGTATCCATAGCTGCTTTATCTTTCTTAGTCAACTTTTTCTTTTGAATATCACCATCCATAAATTTCTTTTGTTTTCTAATTGCATTCTCAAGTTGTTTTTTTTGAGCATCTGATAATTCTGGTTTATCAGAAGATTGTTGAGATTGAGAAACAGATTCTTCAGATGAATCTTTGGTATCATTACTATTACCAGAGGAATCTAAAGACTCATTACCATTACCATCATCAGAAGGTTGTGGAACTTGATTACCATCAATTTTTGACTTTGGGGTGATGTTATCTAAAATAATTTGATAAACTTTACAAGCAATGTAGAAAGACTCACTCGTTGAAGATAAGGTTTTTACTTTACTAAAGATAGTGTTGTATATCTTTCTCAAACCTGGTAAAGCATCTAAGTCTGAATTCTTATTAGTAAGATTGATAATTCTAAACATATAGGAATCTAAATCTAATGAAGTGTATTCAGTAGTCAGGAGAGCCTTATCAATTACTTTTGAATGAAAATACTTGTCATACATTGAATGATAGTAACCCTTATAACCAGGTGAATTTGAGAATACGAAGTAATCAATTCTCCTATCCTCTACATAGTTAAGTAGGTTTTTAACATCTGTAAAATATTCAGTACCAAGCTTATTCGATTGGTCGACTATAGTGTTTGGTATGTGACCAGTAAGATTTTTTAGAAAATCAAAATCTGATAGTTTGATGTGAGAACCTTCGTGAAGTGCCAAACCAACAGTTGAGTCAAATAGTTTATCATCTAGTTTAGAAGAGATAACAACTGACTTGCCGTCAGTATAGCTATCCCCATGTGAATTAAAAGTAACTTTGATATCAGACTCACCGGTTACAATAGAAACAAAATTACTGATGGCTCTACGATAAGAGGCCAATGCAATTAAGTCTACACCTTTTTTCTTCTCTTCATCATCGAAGATAGAACCGGTGGTATCCCAACCTTCATCTAACCAAAAAGATGAATAGTTGTTAGTCCGAGAACTTGCAGAGTGTCTCTCTCGTAAAGCCATCGGATTAAAATTGTGTTTTATCTTTGTCATATTTTCCCTTTAATTGATATGTTAAGCTACGAATAAATTGCAACACGAGTCAAGGAATATTTTGAAGTTTTTTCATAAATTTTCTCTGTTTAGTTGTCATCATCTGTAGACTTGATAATTCATTTATGATTTTTGATTTACTGATAAGACTAATTTTATCTTCGGAATAAAGTGATTGTGTAAGTTGACAAGCAGATTCATATCCACGACTATCGAATTCATTGATAACTTTTTTCATAGCCTGTTTTACAGGAATAAAGATATTCACTATGGGCTTGGGTTCATGTTTCTTTTTAGGTGGTTTTGGATTTAAATAGTTCTCCAAAAATCTATCCCAACTCTTATCTGCAAAAACACCTTTTGCTTTCTTAGAACCACCAACGCCTCTTCTATCTAACCTACTTAAATTTTCTGATTGTTCTTCCGAAACTGGTTGTACCCAAGCACCTGTTTTGTGTGGATATATAGTATGAGACACATATTTCTTTACACTTGAACACTCAACACATTCTGAGTAACCCAAGTGGAGACGATGTTTGTCCATTTCAACCTGACATTTTTTACATTTATTCATATAGTAAAGCTACAAAATAAATGTAATGCAAGTCAAGACTTTTTTTGTATTTTTCCTCTTAATGTAATAATGAAACCATCTATTTTTTTAGTATCTACTCCATCCTTAATCATGATTTCTCTTCTATTAACTAACTTACCATAAGCCTTTTGTAAATCTAAAAGAGATAATCCTTTCATACTCTTTCTATAATATAATAATGCTAGAGCTTCATCCTCTGCTTCTGCTCCACGAACACCAGCTACGGGTGTTACTTTCTCAACCTCATAACCTACATCTACTACATCTTGTATTTCTTCCCATACCGTATTTTCCCACATGACATCTAAGTCTAATTCGAAATCAGTAGTATCACTATAACTTACTTGGATGTTCAGAAAGAAAAAAAGTATTGGGATCATATTGGTAATACCAGATTTCATTATTCATTCTCCTATGGTATAGATTAATTCCATCAAATTGCCACTCATTGTCTTCATCAGGTATTCCTAAATCATAAGTGACTATTATATTTCTTGTTCTACCTAAAACAGATAATGGATGTTCAGGCCAACTTTGTTCACCTGTCAATTCATATTGTTTCTTTGCATATACTTCCAACTCTTCCCACAATGTATATGTGAATTTCTTTTCGTGTTTCAATTCTTCTAATTCAATTCTCTTCTCAAACCTCGGTACAGCTACCGCACTCATTATACCAATTAAAAGAATTACAACTAATATTTCTATTAGTGTAAAGCCTTTACTCACTAAATTTCTCCAACCACTTCTTTTTCAAAAGATGGACTATCAGGATCTGTATCTTTTATTATGATACGCTTAGTTACATATCCATTTAACGTATCGTTTTCCCAATAATAAATATAAGGCTTTTGATTTGTATTATAAGGTAAATCTCCACTAAACAGCATATCAGGTGTTCTACCATCTCCTAATACAGTTTGTCGGTATGTAGCATTCATTAGGCTATCTTGTGGTAATTGTGGAAAGTGTGGATTACCGCTCATATGATTATCATAATAATATTGCATAAATGATTGTTTTATGATTGTCATATTGGATATGTTTACTGATATCTGAGTTTCATTTACCGCCCTATGAAAAGTGGGGATAACCGAACCAACGAGTATCCCCACTAAAGCTATAGTTACGACTAACTCTATCAGAGTAAACCCTTTAGAGTTTCTCATAGTTAACTCCTACAAATCAGCTCTTGCACCAAGTGTACCAACAGCAGCATTGTCTCCTGTTTGTGTACCTTCATCATATAGCCAACCTACACGAGAGTTATCACCACGCTGATGTGTGATTTTTTTGGAAGTGGTATTGTATGTCCACTCTCCATCGACATCTGCATCAGTAGCATCTGTAGTGTATCCAGCAGGTTTAGTTTCTAAAGCATCCCACGGATTATCAGGCCAACTTCTACGACCATTATCCATAAGTTGTTCTACAGCATATGTTTCTAAACCAGCTTTGATTGCACTAATCACCGCATCTTCAGCCGCTTCTTCTGCTTTCGTAACCGATGTCATATATCGAGGAATAGCAACAGCGGCTAAAATACCTAAAATGATCGTAACCATAATAAGTTCTATTAGAGTAAATCCTTTCTGATTTTTCATTTTGTATCTCCTACGGCTGTAACTTCTTAAAGAAGTTTGATGGGTTTTCTAAATCAGCAACATACAAGATTGGTGAATAAGAAGATGAACCACTTCCACCACCAGCGATTACCGCATAGATGTAATGACCATCCTGAAATGGTGTCTTGATTGGGTTACCACCAAATTGGTCTAAGAATTCTTCAGCACCAATGGAAGGATCGAACGAACCATCTTTGTTATCGTCTTCTGAAACATCAATGTTATGACCACTTGGAGCTAGAGCACCTGTAGTTGTTGTACCAAATACAGAAACCCAATTAGAACCCTCTGATGATTCATAAGAAGTGAAACCACCTAAACCAGATACTATAAGTGAGTCGGAAGCATATCCACCAACACCCTCATCATACTTAACCTGACCTGGAAATCTTCCACGACCTTCTTCAGTTACTTTAGCGTTATAAAAGTTATTAGCAGATTTGACAATTTTATCAATATCAGCCATTGTCTTTTTCTCTTTAGCACCTTCACCAACACCAGAAAATTTAGGTGCAGCAGTAGTAGCAAGTGTAGCCATCATAGCTGTTGTTACAGCAAATTCAGCCAACGAGTTACCATTCGTGCTCTTTAGATATCGTTTGATTGTTTTGAACATTTCAGTTCTCCTATTTAGTTATTTACCTATATATGTACAATAACTGTACCAAACTTTGCAATATAGAAAACTTTTTTATTTTTTTCTTATTAGTTTTTTAAATTATTGTATACTAACTACTTAGAGTACGCAACAAAAAACCCCACTAAAAAGTGAGGTTTTCAAAATGTTACACCTGTTACACTATTGTTGTATCATTAGAATACATCTTCAGCCAACATATCATCAATAGCATCTTTTATATCCTTTGAGGAACAGTCAACCTCACCATCCATATCAGCTTTCCAAGTTTCCTTTTTACTTCCGTCAAAGAATAGGGCAATCGATGGGAAGTTTCTAAATCTCAGTTTTTTCGTAACCTTTTTTGCTTGTTCGCTAGCGACATAAATAATTTCACAATCCTGATATCCACTAACTCCCTTCAATACTTTCTTATCTAATTCTTGTTCCTGCCATTCGGATGTAAAGACGGCTACGACTATACCGCCATTAATCTTCTCTTTAAAGTTCTTGTCATTAACTTGTGCTAATGTGACAGACAGTAATATTAACAACGCTGTTAAATACTTCATTACTTACTCCCTACTTTTACCCTTAAATTAGTTACCTGTTTTTCCAACTCATCTATGGTTTCTTCATATTCCTCCAACTGTTCAAATACTTCATCCATATCTTCCTGGAGCTGGCCTACTTGTGTTTTATACTGTTCATAAGATCGAGGCCAGTTATGACCTTCGGGTTTAGATGGATACTCATCTGAAAAAATCTTTTCTATGTCAATGGCTGGTAACTCTTTTGCCTCTTCTATTTCTGCTTGTAAGGCATACCACATACCAATCAATGATGCCAAACCTGTACCAGCCGCAATCATTGTTTGTACAGATAACGTGAATTTAGTATCCAATACCTTATCTTCACTCAGTTCTATTGATTCTTTTTTCTTTGGTTCTTCTTTTGGTTCTTCGACAACTGGTTCTGGTTCAGAATGTATTTCTTCTGTTTTTTCTTCATGATGCGTGGTATCAGAATCGTGGTTTAGTAAGGCGTTGGTAATATCATCAAAATCACAAAAACCCAAATCAACTAAAATTTCACCAATCGTGCGTTTATCACCCTTTACTTGAGCCTGCAATGCTTTGTTCAATTGTCTTTTAGTGATTATATCTTCATCACATAATAACTTACCTATTTTGATATCACCATTCATTATTTAATTCTCACCAGTATAAAATGTTGCGTCTGGATCTGTTCCTATTTCTATGTTTTCAAAAATTAATAAGCCAATCTGCATCTCATCTCTATATGGGTTGTAAAATTTACCGTTTGCCATACCAGAAATTTTATTGTCATTATTGATGTATATTTCTGATTGAGCAAATTCTGTGTAATCAAAGCTACCGATAATCTCCATATTCATTGTTTGTTCTCTTGTGTGAGACAATGTATCTGTCGGGCCGTAGTTCAAATATAAACCAGGATCAATTAACATAGCATTATCTTCCCCATCTTCATCATACCATATACCAGCATAATGTTCTAACTCTGGTAAAACTCTACCTACTTCTCTTTGTAAATGCAGAACAAATAGTTTTTTAATCTTACCATCATCACCTAAAACTTTTTCACCATAAGTATTTATTTGTGCGTAATAAGTATATGGATCGATATAATCACCATTTACCCAAAGTTGCATGGATGGTTCTAAAACTATTTCTTCTTCTACTATTTCATCTTCACAACTTGGTATTATTAATATTCCTACCATTAGTAGTGAACCGCAAATCATTCTTACTGTATTGTATATTTCCTCGTGTGTCATCTTAAAATCCCATAAATTGATAATTAATTCCTAATTTGATATCGTATGCTGGCCGTTCCCAATAATACAAATATCTTCCTTCAGCAAAGACTCCAAGATTATCTTTTATCTTTACTCCAAATATTGCTCCCATATCGTAATCATTCCAACTATGCCACATTTTGTCCATAAACATAAACTCATGCGGTTTACCACCATCATCTTTGTGTTTTCTATAATGGGCTGCATTGTGATATGCATGTGTTGTATGTCCGTAGTGATAAGGTAACCAATTACCCCAAGTATGTAACCACCAATTTTCACCGTAGTGATAAAAATCAATACCCAATACTAATGAGGTTTCATTTTGACTACCCAAACTTTTCTTGACTTCACCGATGTATTCTTCTAACATACCAGGAAAATGATATAAGAAATACTCTCTATCCGTATAAGCAAATATTCTACCGTCAACATCTCTCCAAAGCCAGTCTACTCCGACAAATCTACCATCATCATTCCAAAAAGGACCACCACCTTCGATTGGTCTCAGTTCTCCAGTCTCAGGATCTAACTCGTACAATTGGACATCTAAATCTCCGTTTTCATAATACTCCTGTGTGAACCAAGCATTATCATCTATACCAAATGCTTTCTCAGCAAACTTCCACCATTCACCTCTATACCAAGTCGTATCCAATACCATTGCGTCAAATCCATATACTGGATGTTGTCTATGTTTTACACCAACTGATAAGTGAAATTTGTCATTAAGTGCTTCAGGTGTTAGATGAAGTCTAATATCACCTTGTGTATATTTGATATCTTCTAGCCCTAATTCAGTAACACCAACTTTTGCCATCAAATAATCACCAATGTATCTTAACCAAAATTCTCTATTAACATAATCATTGCCCCATTGTCTACCTTCTGACAACTTTATTAAATACTCCCAACCTTTAACAGGACCAAATGTGGCACTTTCATTAGCATTCTGTTCTGAACCATCGTACCAAGTACCACCTTTACCAGCAGACTTTACACCTCTTTTTGGTTCGTATTGGAATCTACCAATCTTTCTTAAACCAAATGATGTCTGAAAGTCAGGCTTTAATTCCCTCTTATCCCTACTGATTTCTAACTGTCCTGTACTTAATCCTCCTATGATAGCAAATCTATCGTCTTGATATCGTGGAGCATTCAAACTGAAACTTGCATATGCAGTAGAATACTTAAAAAAGTCTCCAATTATATTTTGACTAAGTAATGATGTAGTTAATAGTAAACCCATCATAAGTTTTTTTAACATTGTTTTCTCCTAAAGTTAACAAGAATCACATTCACAACTTTCTAAACACTTACCATCAGGCTTTGGCGTACAATCCTTACAGTCACACATTACAATACCATCCACCAAGCCGCACCGACTTCTACAATAATATCAGCCGCTGTATTCCAAGCCCACTTCTTTCGTGTGCCATAAGTTTCTTCCATACCTTCGATGTATACCTCAAATATTTCCCAGGCAACACCGATTATTAGAACCCAAAGAACTGCCCACAAATCAGAAGCACCTAACCATTGAGCGACTTTTGCTATAAATAAACCAGCCGCTAAATGGTAAGATGTCCATCCATCTAACTGTCCACTATTTACTTGCCAACTATATAGTTTAGTTAATGGATTGTTCATTATTTACTCCCGAATACTTTGGAAAAGAATCCCTTCTTCTTTTTCTTTCCTTTTCCACCTACTTTCTTTTTCTTCTTTTTCTTCTTTTTAATATCTTCATCAGCACATGCCATTTCACAAGTCATCTCACATGCTTGAGCTGGAACAGCTTGAACTGTTGGAACAGCACCAAACATAATTACTAATGACAATATTAATTTAAATACGTTTTTCATTTTAGTCTCCTTGTTTGAAACATTATTACAATTATAAATATCAGTTCGATAAAAAATTAGTTTAGCTCAGGTATTAATTCATACTCTGGATCACATACCAAAAATTTTAAAATCCATTTTTTATCTTTTCCTTTATCCCATTCTTCATAGCCAGATAATAAACAGGTATCTGTAGATAATTTTTTCACTACTTGATCTATCTGTTTTTCAGTATTACATATCACATTAATCTCATCACCATTAGTTTTAACCATTACCATATTATCTGCATTATTATATACTACGTTATCTTTCATTCTTTTTCTCCGTATAAGTCCCAAGTCTTAGGTGGTGGCTTAGGAGCTTCCTTACCATCATCAATAAATATTTCTCCCTTGCCGGCATCAACTTCAAAAGTTGTGACACCTTCGGTTAAGAATATTTGATTCAAACATTCTGTGAGAGAATCGTATACATCATTTTCTATCTTCCACCTATCACCAGGTGGAACTCTTTTTGCGTACATAACTTTCATACTAATTCCTGATTTTGTAAAAGTATCTATTATTAATCTGTGGTTCATCAAATGTTTGTTTCTGTATCCACATAGAAAGAGTTTCTTCTGCAGATAATGAACCTAACTCATAATCATCTTGATATCTTTCTAATAGTTCTGCAACTATAGGATGCCTAACAACATCTTCTAAATCAAACTGACTGAATCCAACTCTTCTTATTCCTGTAAATCTCTTTATTGAATCTTCTAAACCATTTTCTTTTCTAATATCAGACTGCATTAAATCCCCACAAACTATGTATTTACTTCCACTACCAATACGGGTTATGAAAGTTTTTATTTGTGCAGGTGTTGCATTCTGAGCCTCATCTAATACAACTATACTATCAGTCAATGTTAAACCTCTCATATAAGCTAATGGTATCACTTGCACCACACCAGCTTTCTTCAGAACTTCCAATCTTTGCTTACCAATTATCTGTTCCATATTATAATATAATGACATCATGTAAGGTGCTGTCTTTTCATCTATATCTCCAGGTAAATATCCCATCTTTTCACCATCCACTTCCACAAGCGGTTTAGTGATTACCATCTTATCATACTTACCTTTTGCGAGATTTTTTAACGCATAATGTGTAGCTAAAAATGTCTTACCACAACCCGCTGGCCCTACTGAAAAAGTGACATCATTTCTACTAATAGTATGATAGAAACCTTTTTGATTAGGTGTTCTGAACTCTAATGATCTCCAATCTATTCTTTTGATTTGTGACAGAGCTTGTCGTTTGTTTTCACAGGGTTGATTAGACTTGACTTGAGTAACCGTCTTTACCTTGGATTTATCCATAGTGATATCTCCTTATGTTTATAGTTAAAAACTGAGGTTCTACCTTTAACTATAAATATAATATATACTATGGTTTAATCTCTATTTAATATGTTTATTAGTTGAAGCGTTAAAACATTATACTCAGGATATTTGGATAAGGTTTTCAAAAGATTTTCTACATACTGATGTGGTAGGTAATCTAATTCATACTCTCCAACTATTATTGCTTGTTTTATAAATGTATCTACGGCCTTAGCTACATCTTCTGGTAAACCTTTTACAGGTCCTTTACTTTTGAGGGATATTAACTTATCCTTTATTTTTGAGTCCACTATCTATGTCGTGCTGTGATTTTATTATAATCTCTTAACCCAACTCAATACATTGGATAATCGTAAATCATTTCTTTTTAATACATCCACCTCTTCTGAATTCTTATCTTGCAAAGTCTTAATCATTTCCTTTTTCATTTTAGAAGTAACTTTAACCTTTGGCCATTTACCCCATCCATTAATAGCCTCAGCAGATCCAAAGCCTACTCCCATAAATTCTGGGTTTCCGTATTGTGGTTTAAATTGATATTCTATTGTTGTCCAACTACCATAACTATTTTTACCATATACAAAATTAACCACATAACCAACATGCGTCTTTCTATGATATGCGTCACCAACATTGATGTCTTTATCAGTTAATTTCTTTTCTAATAATAAGTCTTTTAGTTTAATCATATCTCTTATCCGTTAAAATTTCTTTCATCATTTTTGCTTTACCTAATATGTAATCTATACTATCTACTAAATCTTTATCATTTTGAGTTCTGATAGCTTTGTTTAAAGATTTCATTTCCATAGCAAGATACCTAGCCTGTCCTTTTATCTCAGAGTATCTTCTTGGATTCATCTTTTCATTTACGGATTCAAATTTGTTAAGATTTCTTTTAATGATTTTTTCTGCTGCCTTATCCGCACTTAATTTATTTTTGTGTTTGCCTAATTCAATCTGATACCTATTCTTATTTTTGGTAATCACTATAGCAAACCATTCACCATTATCTTTTTCGTACAACCATGCCTTTCTAAAGTATCCTGAGAAAGCCATCTCACCAGCATACTCTGCACCAAAGTATTGTACGGAAACATTTTTTACCTTCTTAATCTGAGGTGCTTCTTTTAGTAGTTCTTTCAGTTTAATCATTACCTTCCAGTCAATTTTTTATCAAATGGTTTAGTTGCTTTCATCACTGCACTCACATAATTAGAACGAGCCGTATCCATCATTTTTCTAAACTTACCAAATGCTTGATATTTTTCCTCATCAGTTAAATCAGGCGAGTCAATTACATTACCGACAAAACCATCATGTACGATTTTAAAATCTTTTTTTAGTAGAGTCATCATCTTACCTTTTACATTAGATGCTTCGTTTAATAATTCTTCTTCGATTAATTCTTTTAACTTTACCATTTTCTACAGCTCCAATATCTGGCCTTATGTCTTGGCCCTGGGTTATCACAATTATGTCTTGCTCTAAAATTAGCTCTTGCCTTAGGATTGGATTTTCTGATTCTCATAGTTCCACCTTTAGCACCACCACCTTGTCCGAAGTTAACCTTAACTACATTACCTTTAGGATTTTTTACATACACTTTGAACTTCTTTACATCACCCTGCATTATCTTTCCTAACTTTACCTTTCTACCTTGGTATTCAGCTTCATTTAAATCATTTTCCTTAATATGTTCAAATGTGTATCCGTGCCCTTCTCCATTTTCTTCATAATAAATTTCATAGATTTCTTTTACACAATTAGGCACCATTCTACCATTCTTTTCCTTCATACCTTTTTGTTGGTATCCTACCCAACAAGTTCCTCTGGCTTCATCTACGGATTCTTTCTTTTTAAATTTATCTTTGATTCTCTGAAACATACTTTTGGCTTTCTTATGAGTAGAAGGGTCTTTTTGTGCATAAGAAGATTGACGTGCAGTATTTACAGATATCTTATTACCTGACTTATTCTGTACAACCATTCTTTGTGCAGCTGCTATTGCCGCTGGATTTTCTTTGATTACACCTTCTTTGACATTATGAAGAACCTTACCTTTACCATCAATAATTTTTGTTATGGCTCTATTCTTCATCATTCTCAAAAGCACTGGTGCTTCTATCGTTCTGACATTTGCTGGATTATACTTAGCTCCATCAGGTAATACGTTGAAAAGATTAATACCTTTTTTAACAACTGTAAGTGTCTTACCTTTTAAGTGATTTAGTCTTGGACTCAAACTTTTAGAAAAGGTGATTTTTGTTTTTCTATCCATCTTATCTATAATAGGGTCTCTAGCTTCATTTACATTTTCTTCCCTATTCTTTTTAATACTTTTCTTCAAATCTTTTGGTAAGGCTTTCAAATCATCTAAACCTTCGTGTAATCCTTTCTGTGCCATTTTTTTTATCAAAGGTTTAAAATCTTTTTTCTTAGACATTTTGATAACACCATCAATACCTTTATCATTCAACATAATAAATTTAGAAATAACTTTTAGTTCTTTATCACTATATCCTTTGAAATCTTTATGCCAACTCTGTTCATTGACACCTTCTTTTACACCTTTACCACCCATTTGCTTGTAAAGTTTAATTAAGTTGGATAGGTGTTCTTCATCTCTTGCATTAGTAACTCTACCTTGCTTCTCAATTTTCTTTTGAAACATTTTGATTGCGTCTTTGAGTTTGTTTAATTCCATACTAGCTTCATTCACACCTTCTTTCTTTGAATTACCCCAATTCTTTGCACCAACCTTACGACACTTTACAAGTGCTCCACTTGCATATGCCGAAGGCCATACATCGTAACGAGCCTTTACCTTATAGTAACAAGCATCCTTCTTACCTGCAGCTTCATCGAACTGTTCCTCTGTAAGTCTTTTACCTACCAACTCTTCTAACTTTGAACTCATTACATTCTCCTTCTTCTTTCTTCCAGCACAATGTGCTTTCTGACTAAATCCTTTTGGGTTATTACAATCAATACTCTTTTTGTATTTCTTGCTCCATTTTTCATTTAACCGGGCGGTACTTAGTTCCATTGATTACAATTTCCTTTACTTCATTATTAGGCTTTTTCTTCACCTTCTTTTCTTTTTCTGCAGGATGTCCATGTGCTTCCATTTTGATAGGTTTTAAATGTTTCACACTTACATTCTCATAAAAGTTTTTTCCAAATTGTATATTCACCACTTCTACTTGTCCATCTTCTGTGAGTGAATGCCACATTACTTTTCCCACACCTTCTTTTTTATACTTGGAGTCCCCCCAAGTAGCATGGTGGAATCATTGATGTTGTACTGATTTATTATATTTATCCATAAT
>CETN01009555.1_pt1 | contig 50845 bp, 49 predicted proteins | sample 531301 | NCBI WGS metagenome assembly CETN01 (sample SAMEA2622656, study PRJEB7988) | marine metagenome | isolation source: saline water (ENVO:00002010), including
ATGGGTACTAAAAGAGTAGGTCTCGCGAGAGTCGAGGCACTAATAGAGAATTTGAAGAGGGACTTAAACCTCACAGGGTCGTCCCTTAGTGGGTTGACCTCGCTTGCTGCAGCTGTACAAACCGTCGCCGCAGCCGGGGCCAATCAGGGCAACGCAGCTGCTATCGCTGCAACCGCCCCAATAGTTTTGGTCACCGGAGCTGATGATACCAAAGGCGCCCGTCTGCCGGCTTTGGCTGACGTTGCTACAGGTGCAATTTTTATTATTGGAAACGGCGTGAAAAACAAGGCCTTAAAGCTTTATCCTGCAACTGACGATGAATTCGCTGGCCATGGCGATAACGCCGGCCTCGTGGGCGGCAACGGCGCAGGGTTTATTGTTGCAAAAATCGACGCGGCCAAGTGGTTAGTTATTGAGTCATCTGTCGTCGCCTAAGGTTTAACAAGCCTTCCAAAACCCCCTTCCACTCTTGGTCGGGGGTTTTTTTATTTAAAACCTATTTATTTATGCTACCATTGAAAACAAAGGAGATATCATGGGTAAGAAATCAAGAAAACTAAGAAGTCCAAAGTATAGAGTGAAAGCTGCAGCACTTAGAGGCACTGTCGCAAAACTAAGTGGACGCGGGGTGATTGAAATAGACCTAACGACCGGAGAAGAAATAACCGAAGAAGAAACAGTTGTAGTTGTTACTAACAAAGGACCAGAAACAAAAACTACAAAAAAAGAAACAGTCCCAGCTGTAGAGCCACAGCTTCAAACAATTCAGATTGAAGAACCAAAAGTCAATGCGTTAAAGCAGGTTAAGGCACCAGCAAGAAAAACCACCACTAAAACAAAGAAGACAGCCACGCGTCGTAAGCGAACAACTAAAAAAACGACTTCCGCCGATTAGTTCCCTCAAATACTAGTTATAATGAATAACTGTATATAGCGAGGGACACTAAATGTCTTTACCTACATTGACTCCAGCAAGCGCTTTATCTGCGGTTGTTTTACCATCAACAGGTGACAACACAAAAGTTAATGCTGCGGTACCTTACAAAATATATTCGGATACATCTGGCCCCTTATACTCATCGGAGTTTGTAACTGGTGCCGTCGACCAAGTTTCGCACGTTTATAAAAAGCTCGGTGGCGATGTCTTGGACATCGAACTAACAGAAGGCAATGTTTATGCTGCTTACGAGGAAGCTGTATTAGAATATTGTTATCTGATAAATATACATCAAGCAACAAACATCCTGTCAAATACCTTAGGAAACACAACTGGAAGTTTCGACTCAAAGGGCAACATAATGTCAGGGCATTTATCATCTTCTTTGTCGGGTTCTCACGTCGCTTTAAAGTATCCAAAATTTGACTACGCCATAGGAAGAAAAATATCAGAGGGAATCAGTGAAGATGTCGGCTTGAAAAATTCTGTTCAGTTTTCCGCAAGTTTCGACGTCCAAACTGGACAGCAGGACTACAACTTACAGGAAATAATATCAGGCTCTTCGTTAAGTGAGGACTCAGACTTTTTCAATAAGATAAAAAACAAAAAGATTTTAGTCAAGAAAGTGTATTACAAGACGCCACATGCAATGTGGAGGTTTTTTGGATACTATGGCGGACTGAACGTTGTGGGAAACCTTCACAACTATGGTCAGTTCTCTGATGATTCAACTTTTCAATTAGTACCTGCATGGCATAACAAGGCCCAAGCAATGGCGTTCGAGGATGCGATATACACTAGAATGTCTCACTTTTCTTACGAACTAAGAGACAATAAACTTAGAATATATCCGATTCCTTACACACACGGCCCTAGAAAGATGTTTGTAGATTTTTCAATCCCTGGTGATGCTTGGGATAGCGATGACCCAAAAGTGGATGGCGTCAATAATATGAACACGCTTCCAATAGGAAACATTCCTTTCGTGAACATTAACGCAATTGGCAAGCAATGGATTCGAAGGTTTGCGCTTGCTTTATGCAAAGAGATACTAGGCCAGGTACGCTCAAAGTTTGGAACAGTGCCAATCCCTGGGGAAAGTGTAACACTAAACGGCTCAGCTTTGATAACAGAAGGAAAAGATGAGCAAGACAAGCTTAGAACGGAATTAAAAGAAACTTTAGCGGAACTAACTTATGTGAAACTATCAGAGCAGGATTCATCAAAAATCGAAAATTCAGAAAAGGTGTTGACAAAGATTCCAAACTATATTTTTGTGGGGTGATATAAATGTCAGAAGATAACAAGTGGTCACAACCGGATTCACCTCCCCCTCCTCTTTTTACAGGAAAGAGGGAGAAAGACTTTGTAAAGCAGATTAATGACGAGCTTATAGAAAGAGTTATTGGCCAAACAATCGTATATTACCCTATAAGCTTAGAGCACACAAGTTTTCACGATTTATATGGAGAGGCGATAGAAAAGAGCTTTTTAAGTCCAATAAGGGTGCACGCAATGGTAAAGTGGGAATCCCAACCAACCACAACAACACCTCTGGGGGTTGATAGGATAGAGAAGATATCGGTTGGATTTCACAAGAGAAGATTATCAGAAGACCAAGACCTGTTTGTTAGAGAGGGAGATTTTGTTCAGTATGGTGAAAATATGTATGAAATTTTAACACTACAAGAGCCAAAGTGGCTTTTTGGCCAGGTTGAGTCAAGCTTTGAGATAGCGGCTTCTTGTGTTAGAGCTAGAGAGGGACTTTTTAATGTCAGATAACGATGGTGAGTACAAGATTCATTTTGAGATTTCCACTGTGGAAACAATCGACCGTTCTGTCTATAACTATATAAAGTCTTTATCGCTTTCGACAACAACAAACCAGGGATTTAAGCCGGTTCCTATAATATGGGGAACAGCCGAACGCTCTTACCAGACTAAAAACAGCAAAGAAGTTAGAGACAGGCAGGGAATGCTCATATTACCCTTGATATCTATAAGAAGGACAGGATTCAAGAAAGAGCTCCGGAGCCCTGGTATATTTCAAGGCAACGTTCCCGAAGCTTCAGATTCTCAAGGCGGTTCTTTGCATGTTCGCAGAACTCTTTTCCACCAAAAAACATTAAAATTTGCAAACGCTGACGCAAAGAAGAGCACAGGCCAAAAGAATTTCCCAACGACGCGGCCAAGCCCAAAGGTTGTATATCGAACGATAACGGTGCCCATGCCAGTTAATGTTGAGGTTATGTATGAGATAACACTTAGAACTGAATATCAGCAACAAATGAATGAGCTAATGGTACCGTTTGTCACTAGCCCCGGGACAATAAACTATGTGCCTCTAACAGAGGGTGACCACCGGTACGAAGGCTTCATACAGGCAGATTATTCATCAAATAGCAATCTTGATAATTTTTCAGAAGAAGAAAGAAAGTTCGAAACTAAAATAAGCATAAAAGTAATTGGCTATGTGGTATCCGAAGGCCCAAACAGAGAAAAACCTTATTATGCAGTAAGAGAAAATATCGTAGAGGTCAAGCTCCCCAGAGAAAGAATCTCTTTAGCAGAGATACCAGACCACGAATACGGGAGCTATTATGGTCTTTCCGGCGTAACAAGAGACCAGATAGAGGCTTTATTCGGAGACCCCAAATTGCTTAATAATGTCCCTGCTGCATCTTTCTTTTCTACGGATGGCGCAGGTGGCTCGGGGGTAAATTTATCTTCTAATGTTGTTACCACAGATAACTTCTCTACAGTTTTGGCCGATAACATGGTTATCCGAGAACTTTTGAAAAATGAAGGAGATGCAGAAGGTACGAGGTTCACAACCAGCGCAAATATTAAACCTAATACTGAACAAGTCATGCTCAACGGCTTGCCCGTGCCATTCGGAGCAGTATTCCCAGGCCAATATACAGTAGAAAACTCAAATACTATAGTTTTTAACGATACTGTTTTAATTTCAGAGCATGTTATGATAACATATATTAAAGCCTAAACAGAAAAGGAGAAAAAATGGCAAAACCTGAAAAAATTTTAGACGAAACTACGGAGTTACCTAGCGAAGCTCCACAAGAACAGAATGAAGAACCAAAAACAATTGACGTTGTTGAAGTAGAGTGGGAAAACCTCCAGCATATTTTTGAATTTAGACAAAAGTTGGTAAATATGGAAAACTATTTTGCGAATATGTGTCTACAGTTCGAAAAGAACAAGACGAATATGATGACTCAGATTACATATGGTGAAAATGACCTATATTCCATGGCCGTTGAGCTTCAGAAGACCATGAACGTCAGTTCGGAAATATCTTATGAATTAAAATTACCCACCGAACCCGGAGAAAAGGGTTATTTCCTCAGAAAAGACAACGAAGCTTAGGACCTACCCCAATAACGCACTATTTACTAGTAAAAGCAAACTAGGAGATAGTGAAAAAAATGAGCGAACAGCCTCAGCATTTTGTAACCAGCGATATCGGAATCGCTGCATATCTGCAATTGCAGGGAATAAAGCTTCTTTCCTGCCGCAGATTAGAAAATGGAAAATTTTATTTTCAATTTGACGACACAAAGCAAGATTGTAGAATTAAGTCCTTAGAGTTTCTAGAATCTGATTTTTGCAAGTTTGATAACAATGTTAGAAACCTTAAAAAAGTTTTATTTTCATAGGAGTAGAATTATGAGTATTTTAGACAAATTAAAAGACCTCGTTGCGTCGATGGAATCCATGGAGGATGAAGATGCACCAAAAGCTGAACCTGAACTTGAACTTGAGCCCGAGCCCGAGCCCGAACCAGAAAAAGAAGAGTCTATTGAGGAACCAGTAGACTACTTAGAATGTACAGAAGAGGAATCAGGAAAAGTTTTCGACTCAATATTAGAGGTTCGAAAATTAAAAAGCGCCCTAGTTGAGCTTTTGATTGATTTTGAGGAAAAGAAGCACAAGATTTTAAGCTTGATAAAAGATAAGAAGAAGGAGACTTTTTCCGAACTAAACGAGCTAAAAGAAAAGTATTCAATCCCCACAGAGGGATATTCAGTTGAGTTACCGTCCAGCCCAGAAGATAAAGTTGCTTTCAAGAAAGATTAATTTTGTTTTATCCGATATTCATTTTAATTTTATAATATAATATTAATATTCAACCTGTAAACTTTTAAAAACAGGAGGATTTTAAATGGCAAAAGCAACAGGCAGTATAGTTATAAACTCCAATCCTGCTAACAATACCTCAAGTATTGCAATTGATGACGGCCAGGGCAACGCGTTTAGTACCATTACTTTTATTACAAATGGTGCATCAGCGGGCCACCCTGGAGATACTCCTAACGCAGCACCTCTGGTGTATAAGTTTGGAACAAGCACCTCAAATTCAAGGCCTTTGATGGTAGTGAATTTTGGTAATTCAAATACCACACATACATATAGTACATTTGATGACGATTGGGGCCTTGATGGCACTCGCCCGGCAAAAATGATAATATCAGATACGGTGGGTAATACTATAAGTATCCAATTTTCTACTGCAACATCCGGGCAATCTGGTACCTCAATCTTTTCAGGCACCAATTCAAATGCTCGTAAAATCTCTACTGGGGTGTATGAGGTCGGCGCCGAGAATTGTGGAGGTTCCGCCCGTATAGGTGCAGTTATGTTTGGTGTTTTTAAGTGTGTTAAAGACGCGATTGATAATGATAGTTTTGATGTTTCGGTGGATATAATACACTACTCCAACGGCGGCTCAGGGTCGTCTCTCTCGGATGGCAACATAAGTTATCCATATTTGAAATTGATTTCTCCAAATAGTTCAGATTTGGGTCCCGAACATGCGGGTATTTCTGTTGGCCTTGAGAGGGCTAGTGGCACTTGGTCAGCGTCTTCTGGTACTGATTTTATGTGCATGGGAACTACTCATCAGACAACTTCGAGGCTCGTGCGCATCGATGGCCCTATCGAGGCTGCATACGCATCTCGAGCCGGCTCACATGATTCCCTTAGTTCATCCAACCTGACAGCAACGGAGCTTGCAACCGCTCTAAGGCAGCGCATTAATTCGATGCCAATCGCCATAACAGCTGCAGGTTCCGGAACGACAGTTAGTTTAACGAATGACGCCCACGGTACAGCGGGCAATACAACCATATCAACAAATGACTCCACTAATTTTTCTGTAACTAGTTTTACAGGCGGCTCCGCAGAAGGCGGAGGCGGCGGCGGTGGAGGAGGAGGTTCTAGCGTGGCTAATCGACTAACAATTTCAGCAGAGCAGGTAGCAAAAGGTGCAGGTCTAAAGGCAGATTCTTCAACCAAACCGGCGCTCAAGCTTGATTATAACTCGTTGTCAGCTGCTTCTATTGGGCAGACTGACGTTCTTACTTTTGCGGCCGATAGTTCTAATTCGACCGTAACCAAAATTACATTTAGTGATTTTGAAGATACAATTTTTGGCGTCATTTCAGGTGACGCAACAATCGCTGCCGGTGGCGCCTTAACCATCGCTGCAGATGCAGTTGAAGGTTCAATGCTTAACGATAATGTTATCTCTGGCCAGACAGAGTTAGCACAAGGTAGTTTGGCAGCCGCCGACGAACTCATGATTAGTGACGGTGGCACGCTCAAGAAGTTTGGTGTCGATAGTCTTGCAAAAGACATGTTGGCTCTTACTACTGAAGCTGCTATTGCTAATGGTGACTACATCATGTTCCTTGATGGTGGTGCATCCGGTGAGACCAAGAAGGAATCACTTGCAGACCTAGCAACTCTTTTCGCAGGTTCTGGTCTTTCTGCTACCAACTCTGTACTAGCAGTTGACTTAAATGAGGTTTCCGCTGCCGACGTTGCGGTCGGGGCTGATAGTATCCTTTTTATTGATGCTAACGACAGCAATGCAACTAAGAAAGAAAGTATTGCGGACTTGATGACAGCTGCAGCCGGCGACGGCCTCGCGGCATCAAGTGGCGTCTTGTCTGTTGGGGTTGATGACAGCTCCATCGAGACAAATTCGGACGCTCTTCGCATTAAGGCCTCTGGTGTTACTAACGCAATGCTTGCTGGTTCAATTGTTGCTTCAAAGATGAACAATGCTATTTTTGAAGACCTTGAAACCCTCGGTGCAGCTTCAGCTGACGGTGAGTTTATCGTTGCAACAGGTGCTGGTGCCTTCGCTTACGAAAGTGGTAACACTGCCCGTACAAGTTTGGGTGTTGGCACTGGAGACAGTCCTCAGTTCACTGGCCTTACCTTGACTGGTGACCTTACAGTTGGAGGAACAACAACGACGGTTAACTCAACAGTTGTCTCTATTGCTGATTTGGCACTAGTTGTTGCTTCTGGCTCAACAAATTCTGCTATAGCCGCTGCAGACGGCGCAGGTATTTCTGTTGGCCTCGACGCAGGAAAGAGCCCATTGGCATCCTTCCTTTACGATGGAGATTCCTCAAACCCGGCATGGGACTTGTCACACGACCTCAACCTAGCCTCTGGCATGGACTTTAGAATTAATGACACCTCTGTCTTGTCGGCGGACGGTGCAGTAAAGGTCCAGTCCGGAGTCGCAGGCGCCGGCCTAGCCCACTCAGCAGGCGTTCTTTCTGTTGACATGTCCGAGTTCAGCGCAGTTACTCCTGCTGCATCTGATTCATTCTTGACGCTTGATTCTGATGGTTCAACCGAACAGAGAACAACGACCGATGCTCTAGCAACCTTGTTTGCTGGTAACGGCCTTGCAGCTGCCTCGGCAGTGTTGTCAGTCGACTTGAATGAACTTACCGCCGCGGCAGTTGATGTGGCTAACGACTCGATAGCTATTGTAGATGCTAATGATAGCAATGCTTCCAAAAAGGAGAGTATTGCAGACTTGGCAACCGCTATGGCTGGCTCCGGCCTCTCTGCAACATCCGGTGTCTTCGCGGTTGATTTGAATGAGGTTTCAGCGGCTGCTGTTGATGTTGCTGCTGACAGCATCCTCATCATTGATGCCAATGACAGCAATGCAACCAAGAAGGAGAGTGTCGCTGACCTGGCTACTGCCATGGCCGGTGCAGGTATCGGCGTATCCAGTGGTGTATTATCACTTGATATCGACGAACTTTCTGCTCTTGGCGGAACAGGTGTTGCGCAGGGTGACCACTTCGTCTTCTCAGATGACGGAACAGAGAAGAAGATTACATTCTCTAACATGGAGGATGCAATCTTTGGTAACGTCAGTGGTGATGCTACTATCGCTGCCGGCGGTGCTTTAACCATTGCTGCTGATGCAGTTGAGGGCTCAATGCTTAACGACAATGTTATTTCTGGTCAAACAGAATTAGCACATGCTGACATCGCTGATGCAGATGAATTGATGATTAGTGACGGTGGTACACTTAAGAAGGTCGGCGTCGACAGTCTTCAGAATCACTACTACGGCAATATTTCTGGCGATGCAACTGTAGCTGACGGTGGTGCTTTAACTATTGCATCCACTGCAATTGAAGGCTCAATGCTTAATAACAATGTTATCTCAGGTCAGACTGATATTGGTGCAGCCGTGGCTGATACTGATGAAATCATGATTTCGGATGGCGGTACACTAAGAAGAGCAGACATCAGCAGATTTAAGACTTATATCGCTGCAAACTTTGTAGAAGACGTCTTTAACTCTGGTGCTGTTGCTGTCTCCGGTGCTGTCGGTGACTTGACAGCAACACCTGCAGGTGGAGACTCAGCCCCGGACGCCATTTCTGTCTACATCAATGGTCTTTTGCAGACCCAAGATGTAGACTACTCTATTTCTGGTGCAACATTGTCTCTCAAGGGAGCAACCAGTTTGGGTGCCCAAGACGAGATGGTCGTTAAGTACATAAAGCTTTAAAGTTTTATTACTTTCCCGCCTTTGTGTCCCTCAAAACACCCCGGTTTCTGCCGGGGTGTTCTTTTTCTTTCTTTTATTCTTTTGAAAGATAGTAAAACTATTTACTAAAGTGATATCCCTATTTTAGTACCTTTTGAGGAGAATACTCGATATGTCTGTTAAAAAATTTAAATTTGTCTCCCCTGGAGTTTTCTTGAAGGAAATTGACAATAGTCAGTTGCCTCAAATCCCGGCCGGAATCGGCCCTGTCGTCATAGGTCGATTTAGAAAAGGGCCTGCGATGAAACCTGTCCAGGTAGGAAGCCTTGTTGATTTTGAGAATACTTTTGGTCGCACAATACCCGGGTCAGAAGGTGATGACCCATGGAGAGAAGGTAACGGATTGCAAGCAACTTCTCCTGCACCATATGCAGCTTACTCTTATTTTAACGCACCGATGGACTCACAACCACCACTGACAGTAGTTCGACTTTTGGGTGTTAGCGACCGCAATGCCCTTGATAGCGGCCTGGCCGGCTGGGACCTAGGAACTAATGGCAATACTTACGGGATATTTGTGATTCCTTCCACCTCTAGCGCCACCACAGCAAAAGCTTTCCTCGCAGGTACGATTTATTCTCCAGATGAAAAATTCTCTGTTGGTGTGTACGGCAAAGACGGTAACAACCAAGTGGTAACAGCCGAAGCCTGCTTGGTCAGCGCATCGACCAATGCCAGCATCCCAGTAAAAATAGGTTCAGGACTCATGGGCGAAGTGCAAAACCCGCATTCTTTTGGGTTGAATATTTCTAACTCTTTGGGTCAACGAACCCAGTTAGTATCATTTATTGAACAAGATAAGAACCTGTATATTAGAAACAAGCTGAATACGAATCCGGTACAAACAAACACTAGAATTAAAAGCCCACCATCAGGCTCTTTGGCCGAATCTTATTGGCTAGGAGAAACTTTTGATAATTCTTACGTCCAATCATTACGACAAGAGCAGGCCAGAGCAGGCAAGCAGACTACCACCACCCAGTTTGTTTTTGTGGCAAAACTCTCCGAGAATTTTGAAGATTTTAAAAGCACTAAACATCAGTTGTCCCCAGCGAAGTCTGGATGGGTAATAGGCCAGCACACTGGAGACAGTAGTACTTATGACCCCTTAAAGGCCCAAAAGTTATTTAGAATTATTAGTTTACAAGACGGAGAGCAAGGAAACTCTCAATACGTCCAAATTGAAAATATTAAGATTAAGTTCCAGGGCGACCCTGACCCGTATGGGACTTTCTCGCTAGCGGTATATTATTTACCTGTAGGCGAAGGGCTCCCTCGTCTTCAAGAAAGGTGGGATAACTTAAATTTAAATCCAAAATCAAGCAGATATATTGCAAGAGTTATAGGAGACAGATATTTTGAGTGGGATTCTGCCGCAAAGGTCAACCGCTCTTACAATAGCTACAATAATACAAACCCTTATATCAGAGTGGACATGTCGACAGAAGTAGCGGAAGGTGACTTAGAAAACATTCGTGCAGTTCCGTTTGGTTTCTTAGGACCAGTGGTCCCTAAAGACCACGCTGCAGCCTCCGGGTCGAATGGCGAGTATACAATGTCTACCTGGATTAACGGCAAAGTTGATTTATCTAATTACAGACCAGGCGCCGGTGAGCTGGCACCAACGACTTTCACAGTCGAATGGCCAACCTTACCGCAGGTTATAACTGGTTCGCAAGTGCCTGGCGGCGCAGATACTTTTAATCCTTTCGGAGGCACACCATATCCTATTGGCCGCGGCGACGTTGAGCTGAACGAAAATCCAGTCTTGAAAGGCTCCTGTGACTATTATAGAAGAATGCCAGAAAGTGATTTCCTGACTCCTCAGGGTAATGGCATAGCAGATGCAAATACAAAACATTCATATGTTTTTAGTTTGGACCAAATAGTCGTTACGGGCTCATCAGCCGTACCAGCTGTAAACCTGGTCGAATGGCCCGACCGAACTGCAGTATACCACAGAGAAGATTCTCATCTTTCACCAGCTGCAACTGCTACTTTAACAATCAACACAAATCGTGCGTCAATGTCTAGTGACAGTCGTTTTGACATAACTGATGCTGCTGGAACTACAAAGTCGTTTATTTTTAAGACAGCTATAAACACTGTCGACGGCAGTACGAACCCTGGTGACCGATTTATAGTTGGTGTTGCTGCAGAGCAAGCCGGTCTTAATAGTGCCGACGCAGCCGAGCGCCAGGCCGCGGCCAACGCCGTCGCTGCAAAAATAGCAACTGTAATTGGCACAAATCCAGTTCAAGCAGCTATCGGTATCACTGCAACGGCTGTAAATAACGTTGTTACTATTACGCAAAAAACAAGAGGCACGTCAGGAAATAACGCCGGCGGAAACGGAAACTTTACGGAAACAGACGATGCAAATGGAAAACTAGCCATAGTTAATTTTGCTGGCGGTGTCCGCCCGGGCCAAGCATATACCTCGCTCGACCAGGGCTCTCCAACGTCGCTCACAGACCTAGTTAATAGCTTTAGAATCCCAATGTGCGGAGGCTTTGACGGAGTGGACATTACGGAAATGGACCCATTCAACATGAGTGCCGACGCTCTCGGGCCCGACGCCACAGCCCAATCAAGCTATGCATACGCTAGCGTTGAGAGAGCAATCGATATGATATCCGACCCAGAAATTGTCGAACATCAGCTGGCACTAATGCCAGGTATAACCAACAAGACGCTCACAGAGAGACTTGTTAGGGTTTGCGAAGCAAGAGCGGATTCTTTAGCAATTATAGACCTTCCAAATGTCTATATACCGCCAGCACAAGAAGAGTGTACTAGTTTCAAGGACCGAGTTGACCAATCCAGTGCTAGAAAAGCGGCCATTGCCCTCACTGAAAGACAAATAAACTCAAGTTATGGGTGTGCATATTACCCATGGGTTAAAGTTAGAGACCCGAATAACGGACCAGCTGTATGGCTTCCGCCATCAGTTATTGCCCTTGGAGCAATGGCATATACTGACGCCACAAAGAAGCCATGGTTCGCCCCAGCCGGCTTTACAAGGGGCGGCTTAACTAACGAAGTTGTGGGCTTGACAGTCGAAGGAGTTTCAGAACACTTGCTATCAAGAGACCGAGATGTTCTTTATGAGGCTAATATTAATCCTATTGCTTCGTTTGTGTCGGAAGGGTTAGTCATTTTCGGTCAAAAGACCTTACAGTTGACACAGTCAGCTTTAGATAGAATTAATGTAAGAAGAATGTTAATTTTTGTTAAAAAGAGGATTTCAAGAATTTCGAGTCAACTTTTGTTTGACCAGAATGTTCCAGCAACCTGGGCGCGATTTACCGGACAGGTGGTACCGTTCTTGGAAGATGTTAAAACGGAGTTTGGCTTAACAGATTTTAAGGTTGTCCTTGACGGCACAACTACCACCCCTGACCTTATTGACAGAAACATAATGTATGCTAAGATATTCCTCAAGCCAGCGCGCTCGATTGAGTTCATTGCAATTGATTTTGTTATAACAAGAACTGGGGCAGGATACAGCGATTAATAAATAAAATATTTTAATATAATCTATATATTAATAGGGAGACATAAAATAATGGCATTTTGGAGTCAAAAATCAGTAGAACCAAAGAGGCAGTTTAGATGGCTTCTTTTCTGGACTGGATGTCCGCAGTTTGTTGTAAAAAGCGTGAAAAAGCCAAGCTATGACGTGGCAACAACACCACACCAGTATTTAAACTATGAATTCAACTATCCCGGCCGCGTAACATGGCAGGACGTTAGCATTACTATTGTCGACCCTGTCGCACCGGACTCAACAATGAGCTTGTATCGAATATTGGAAAATTCTGGATATGTTATACCAACAAACTATGCTGAAGCCACAGCAAGAACAATTTCCAAAGAAGGTATGGTTGATGCACTGGGAGGCGAAATAAAGATAAAGCAACTCGGGGCAGATGGCGACCCTACAAAGGCTTTGGAAACTTGGGTTCTTAAAAATCCACTAATAACGAGTGTTGATTTTGGGGACCTGGATTATGGAAGTGATGAATTGCTGAACATCACAATCAACTTAAAGTACGATTTTGCTTATATTGAAGAGCTCGTCCCGCTAGCCGCTGCAGATGCGATTCCAAGCACTGGGGGCCCTGCTGGACGCATTTGGAACGTCAACGCCCAAGCCGACGCTCGGGCCGAATTCCCGTCCACGGTGAGACCAGGTAACTATGGTGGGGATAATGATGGCTGAGGCGGATTATAAAGTCTCCGGCACATTTAGTTTATAATTTTAGTTTTTAGTTAAAAGAGGATATATGTCAAGAAATTCAAAAAGAACTTCAGCGCAAGAAGTCAAAACTCAGGCCCCCCAGGCGCCTGCACCGTCGAATCCTGGAATACCGCCAAATTTTGTAGAACAAAACCCATTTGGGTTGTCTTTTGTTGTGTCGACAGAGACTGTTTTTTTGCCTAGTTGCGGGCTTCTTTATAACGAAGAGAGCCCACTACATGGCGTAGAGTCTATAGAAGTCAAAGCTCTCACTGCAGTTGAGGAAGATATACTTACAAATAGAAGTTATGTTGAGCAGGGCACTGTTTTTGATAAGCTTATAGATTCAATAATCATTGGGACTGATGCAAAAGCAAAAGATTTTTTAGAATGCGACAAGATGGCTATATTAATGTCTGCCCGAAAAACCGGGTACGGGGACGAAGTTGAATTCACGACTTCTTGCGATTCTTGTGATGAAGTTGTGGACTTTAAAGCGAGCTTATCAAAGATTTTAGAAGATAACAAGAACGCATCGACCAAGCCTTCGACATCGGAGGAGTGGGAGTACTCAGAGCAGAGCAACACCTTTTCTTTCAAACTTCCAATTACAGGACTACCTGTTAAGATAAGGCTTCTTTCACCAAGAGACTTGTTGACTCTAGACCAGGCAAAAAAGCAAAAAGAAAAGCTTGGATTGCCTTTTATTGATAGTGTGGAGTTTATTCGAATGGTTCTAGTTGAAGCCGCCGGCATTGTAGACCTAACGAACTTAAACAAACTTGCAGAAGTTTTACCCGCTAGAGATGTCAGGAAAATAAGGTCGATACATAACAAAGTCATGCCATCAATGGAAACAAAACAAACAGTAGAATGCCCATCTTGTCACGCTATAGCGGAAAAGGAGGTGCCCTTTTCATTGGGCTGGTTTTGGGCTGAGTGAAGAGTACCAAGAACAGGTCGTTTATGAGGAGATTTTTTCTCTTATGAAATTTGGTGAATTTTCTTTTACCGAATCCTACAACTTACCAGTTGGTCTAAGAAAGTGGTTTTTAAACAGAATCGCAAAACACTACCAAGACCAGAATAGTTAAAACTTTTAAAATATATAGTTTCTCGCCTAATTATAAAGTATACTGGAGCAATTACTCTTTTGTTTTACGGAGGCTAAAGATAAATGAATCAGAGGGAAATCGAAAAAGCACTTATTGATGCCGGCATGGAGAAGGCCGCCGCTAAAAAGCTAGCTAAAAAGATTGTTGAAAAGCCCGGCAGCGGCAAAACCGAAGCCGTCGCCGGCGCAGTCTCAGCGCCTGTAATCAAGGGCGTCGATGAAATGCTTAAAGAATTAACCAAAATAACTTTTGGTTTAGATAAAAATCTTGATACCTACCAAAGAGTGACAGAGTCCGCAAGATTATACAGGGCAGAACTAGAAGAGTTCACTAAGGCAGGATATACAAGGCAGTTCCAAGACTTTAGCTCTGAAATAGATTCGGCCATCGAGACCAGCCTCCGACTTACCGGAAATTTAGAGGCAGCTCAACTGGCTCTATCGGGACTCAAAAAAGATTTTAAGGGTTTCGGCCTTGTTTCTAAACAATTTAGGTCCGGTTTGACTGATATTAGCACAAAACTCGCCGCAGCAGGCTACGATATGGCTAGCTTCGGGAGGGTTGTAGATAGTAGCGTCTTCGCGTTCAATGCAGGCTCAGAACAAATAAACCAAATGTCCAACCAGTTGGTAACTTTGCAGCAAAACTTAGCAATTGCGCCACAAGAATTAACCGCAAATTTTGAATATGCGCAAAAGAACTTTGCTTACAGCGCCGGAAAGATAATGGAAAATTTTGCGAAGCTTTCGAAGATGTCGCGACAAACAGGCTTGGACTTTAGCAAGCTTGCTGGTTCTTTTGGCGATTCTTTGGATACTTTTGAGGGCTCTGCCCAAATGGCCGGAAGGTTAAATCAAATACTAGGAGACTCTGTTTTCAATAGTGTAGAGCTGTTATCCATGGACGAGGCAACCCGCGCAAAAAGAGTTAGGGAACAACTGCAGGCCAGAATGGGCGGTCGCCTGGAAAACATTGGAAAATTCGAATTAAAAGCAGTGGCATCCACTTTAAACATGACACCAGAGGAGGCACGTAGGTTCCTCCGCACTGGCCAGCTCAAGGCCGGCGGTGTAGGTATGGATAAAGTAAACAGACAAGACATGGCTCAATTTGAACAAAAGAAGGCTAACGAAGCGGTAATGCAAACCCGAGATGCTTTTGAGGATTTAGAAAAAAGTCTGCGCTCTTTTCGGTATCCTTTGGAGGAGTTAGTTCGAGTTGCAAGAGGGAGAACATCAGAAGCCACTCGCTCAGCCGTCGGGTTTCTGGAAGGGAGAAGGTTTGGAGAAAATCAGCAGTTTCAGGACTTGGGGATGGACCCGCGTCTTGGAATAGACTACGGCCAAAAACTACAATTGAGTTTAGATAAGTCCGGCGCTTTCTTGGCGACCATCAGTGGCCCGGGCGTGGCTGAAGACGTCGCGGGCATCTTCACCGGGGAAGATAAAGATGGGAATAAGGTCTCTGGGGGCACTTTCGAGAGAATCAAGGACGCGGTGGGTGGCGGTATTAAAAAAGTATTGTCGCCCGTCGCGGTCGGCGGCGCCGCCAAATTGTCGCGCGCGTTTCTTCGAGAGTCGGTCATCGTCCCACGCCCGGGCATGCCAGCACCAACAGGAAGAAACAACCCAACGCCGGTCAAGCAGCCGCCGCGCCCCACCAGTGATATTGGACCACAGGCCAAAGTTATAACAAGAAGCCCTACATTTGTGGCTCAGGGCGAAACAAAGGTAAAAGCGACTAAGGTTAGCGTTGAACTTGATAAGGAGGCTACTGAAAATTTCCTCAGCAAGCTCGCCAGCATGGGCAAAACTCGGCATCGCAGTCTATTTGGCGCCGACACGGAACTAAAAATGAATTTGATGGGCGCTTAATATAATACATATATGGGAGAGCATATTTTATGTCTTACACAGACTTTGGAAAAATAGCAAAAGCTAAAAATCAAATTATAAGAATAACCCATGTAGCAACTGCATCAGTGGTTGAATTTCCAGCATTTCTCACGGATTTTCAAGATAGCTACTCAGTTACGTGGGGAACCGAGCAAATTTATGGAAGAAACGACCCAGTTAAACCATACTCTGCGACCGCCCGAACGATAAAGATTGGATTTTCGGTCTTATCTCCAAATTTTAGGTCGGCAAAAGAGAATCTTGATAAATTTGCAATTTTAACAAAAATGCTGTATCCTGTATACAGTGAAAAATTAGCCAAAGGATTTAATTCTGGAAGAACAATCCAGGGCCCACCACTTGTGAGGATAAAATTTGTAAATTTCATAACTACACCACTTGGCGGTGGACTTTTGGGCTGCATCGACGGCGTATCTCTTAATCCGAACAAGGAAATGGGCTTTTTTGATGAGAAAAGCGGAAACTTATACCCAAAAGAGTTTAACATAGACCTTAACTTCACACCACAGCACGAACAGGAGCTTGGTTGGAGTAGTGCAGATAAAAACTTTATAACAGATAGATTTCCATACGGCTCGGACACAAATAATCGCAGAACTGGACCCGCGACCACCGTCTCGCCCACCACCGCGGACGATTTATTGAATGGAAGATAGTGACAAAAAAGGAGAAGCCCTGAAATGCCAAATAGGAACGACTATAGAGACATAGTTATAAATGATTCTAAGATGAGAGAAAGCATACACGATAGAAGATTTGTTGAAAAAGTGAAAATCTTAACAAAAATGCCATACAATGCTATAACAGAAGAGGATAGGCTGGACGGGCTGTTTGAGAAAAGAGAAGTTTTCGAGATAGGGACAAAGCTGTATAAATTGGCAGATAAATACTATGGAAATCCAGATTATTGGTGGGTTATAGCTTGGTATAATAAAAAGCCAACAGATTTACACTTTAAAATCGGGGATACTGTGTACATACCCTTCCCTGTCGACAAGATGCTCTCTATAGCCACTCGTGAAAGGTAAGATGCAAATTGACTTTAACTAAAAGACCAAAGCCAACCTTAAACAGCTTTCACCCCCAAGCGATGCTGATATATTTGCTGTCTCACCAGCCTGATGCAATTAAGTCTTCGAAAGTCGACCCTCGGGGAAAGAAGACCAAAGTTCATAAGCTGTTAGGAAAGTACACACCTGAAAATCTTATTTCTATCGCCGCCACGCCCAAGCGCTCTGGAAAGCCCGCGATATATCCGCATTTATTTAATTTGGAAACTCAGAAAATTACGGCACTCGTCCCAGAGCTGAGATTTAGGAAGGTTTTTGGCGGAACTGGTCGGTTCCAGCCTTTTTATCTGCCAATAACTTCCGATTTTAATTCAGAATACAGAGCAGCAAGCGCCAAGGGCAAAACTGCCGGCGCTGTGGGTGTCCGCACCTTTTCTGTAAAGACAGAAGGCACAGACCCCTTCACTGCACCGAAATATTTAACTGCAAATTTAGAAATTTTTGTAGACCAGCTAGATAATATTTTCAACCCCCCTCCAGGCTATGCGCCCCTGGCAGATTTGTTTACTTTGTCCATTGCAGGCCAGACAAATACGAAATCCTCTGTGGGGGGTGTACCAGTGACTGGCAATGAGCTAGCCAGACCCATAGAGATAGAGGCAACTTTAGGTTATACGATATCCGATGATAGAAGGGATATTTTTACACAAGAAGAAATTGATGAAATTATAGCAACCCGCCAGACGCTGAGAATGAATGTATTCAATCATTCTATAAATGTTAACCAAGACGGCACTGCAACTATCTCTATAGATTATACTGCTAGGGTGAACACAATAAGAAGCAGCATATACAGTGTAGTCTCCTCTGTTGAAGAGGTAATAAGAGAAGCAGACATTAGAACCTTAGCAGACGATAGTAAAAAGGAGTCTTCGCCTAGTCAAGTTCCAAGCAATGCATCCGCAGAGTCTGAAGCAGAACTACAGAGAACGCAGTCGGCAAAAGCATCAGAGGCCGGCGCAATACTAGCATATGCAGAGTCTAGAGGCAAATTGTTATCAGTAACTGTATCTCCAAAAGAGATGGAAAAATTCAGTACATTTCACCTAACGAAAGAACAGCTCCTATACATGAAAAACTGGTCGACTTTGACTACGACCGAAATAAAAAGAGCCAAGAAGACACCTACAAAAACAGCCGAACAAACAATCAGACTGCTGAAGCAGGGAAAAACTCTTCAGGAACGCCTAAACGCTTTCGACAACTCTAAAAGAGAGATTCATTATATATTTTTTGGTGATTTAGTAGAAAGCTTTTTTGAAAGATATGTTCAGACTCTTAACGAGTCTATAGAGATAGTGAGAAGGGCCGCAGCAGGAAATAATTTGCCTACACATCTTACAATTGAACACCATTTTTACGAAAAGCTTAAAAAGAAAACACAGAAAGAAAGAGATAAAATAATAAAAGTTTTGGAAGAAAGCAGGTTAAATTTAACTAGGTATAGAGTTATGCTATCAAACGTAACTTATAAGTATGTCAAGCCCGAAGGCGGCGGCCCCAACGGAGACGTGGGTGCCACAACAGTAAACATTGCTGACGTTCCAATATCTCTTGAATTGTACCAAAAGTATATGTATGATAAGATATACACAAAAGATAGAAGCACCTACACTCTTAGTGAGTTTTTAAAAGATTGCCATCAAGAACTTCTTCCCAAGGCGTTCGGAGAGTCTTATTGGGCCACTTCTGACATTGCACCTAGAATACTTAAAACCAGGCCTGTCTTTACTTCTTCGACCTTTTCAGCAACCCACCTCAGGGGAGAGATAAGCAATAATGTGAAGGTAAATATAGAGAAAATGCCAGCACCATTAAGGGATAAAGAGCCATTAAGAATCGATGATGAATGTGATTACTTGTTTATTTATCAGAGTCCCGATAAGCAAAACAGCTCAGGACGTCGAGGCCTCCAGTGGGAAGACATAAAAGCGGGTATATATCATTTCCTTATAGGTAAAAACAGGGGACTAATAAAAGAAATTAATTTTAGTCGCTTTGACGTGCCATACGCAAGAGAACAGCTTATGACTAATCAGGTTGGACTATATGATGAACTAAAGGTGCCATATAACGCGACTATAACAATGTTTGGAAACAATTTGTTCGTGCCTGGGGCAAGAATATTCGTGAACCCAAGTAGTATAGGGTTTGGCAGCCCCTCGGATAAAGCTTCGCCTTCTTACCGTCTGGGCCTTGGGGGATACTACACCATATTAAGAGTTGTAACTACAATAACCAACGGTGCAGCTGAAACTGTTCTTGAATGTACGTTTGGTGACCATGCCAGAGCTTCCGGAGGTTTAACCAGCGCTGTTCCAGTCGCAGATTCTGTTTTGGGAGAAACGCCTTCTCAGGTTTTAAGTGCTACGCCAGATTCTGTTGCCCAGATTTCTTCAACTCCATCCCCGCGCTTACGCAGCGCACAGTCAAGCGTAACTAGGACAGGCTTGGAAAACATAAGGGACTCAAGCGGCTCCCGAGTTCTCTCTGTTGCCACTGCCGACGCGTTAGCTAATGATTATCTAATGAATCCAAATGATGACAGTTTAGCCTCAAATATTTCGGGAGTAATCAGTCGAACATCAAATTCAGACGGCTCAGTCAAATATGAAGTCAGTACGCCTACCGGCATCAGGGTCGTAAGGATAGACTCCAGCGGTGGTGTTTCCTCGTCAGCTATCACAAAAGAAAGTGATAAGTCTATCGAGCGCCTCGCAAGAGAAAAAGAAATAGGAACCAACCCTAGAACAATAGCAAGGGATGATACCTCTAGAGGGGCTACTGCAACGGAATACACGCCACCGAAAGGGAAAGGAAAAACCTAATGACAGTAAGAATAGTATTCAGAGGGGGCCAGACGTCTAACTTGAGAACAGAGTTCTCAGAGAGAGAAAAGTATAAAAGGCTCATCAGCATTCCGGGCCAAATTGATACACTTTATGAGAGCCATTACTATGGATTTTTAAATCACCGGTTCGAACCGGTATATTTTTTGTCTGAAGATTCTATTTTGAATGATATACCTGACAACCCTTCGTCATTGCGAGCTATAAATTTTGTTGAAAGAGCTTTCTCTCTCTTTAGAGAAGATTATCTGGAGCGCATATCGGCCTCAACCAGAAACTTTCCCGAAGGTCTCCTGGGAATCAACCCTGTGCATTCCTATCAGGATTTTGAAGAAGCTTACGAGGCCCACCAGAAAAACATGATTATTCACTATGCAAATGAGCTAGAGCAGTCCGGCATGGTTAATCCTAATTTTTTAGATTTTTTAAACTCTGTAGAGTTTTTAATGGAGCGGACCCTTGAGGATATACCTGTGTCAAGGTCAGGGTTTCTCTTATCGGACAAAAACACAGTTTATACAACCGGACTAGTGCTTGATTTAGCCGGAGAGGATTTTGATGACGATGAAATCAAAGGAAGAATGGTGCAGAGTGAAGACTTTAGATGCTACTGTGAATATGCCCATGCCGCCGGGTTTATGGTTGATAAAAATATTCCCTGGAGACTGTATGCGGACTTAGAAAGTGAGATAGTCAAGACCCTAATAAGGCACGAAACAGTAGACTATGAGATTAGTGAAAACCACAGTTCTTTTAACTCTCATGAAGTATTGGATTCAATTTACAGAGATAACTCGCAAAACGACGACCTTTATGACATTCAGGATTTTTTGATGCGCACTTATAACCAATTGTTCCTTTCAGACCCTCTTTCTGCGAGCAACAACTGGAGAATGAGTTTTTTTTCTGACCCAGTGTCAGAGCTGCGGATGCTTAAAATGCTGTTAAAGATTAGGCTTTTAGAGTTTGGAGTACTTGACCAGATAAACTTAGATATAACTTTCAAGCAAGTTGAGCTAGCTCACGAGCTCTACGGAGTAGAGCAGGCGTATGGCAAAATTGGACAAATATGTGTTGAAATTTTTAAGATGATTATTTCTTGACTTTCAGCTTATTTTGTTGTAAACTAAGAGAATGATTATACAGACACTAGATTTTGAAAATAATTGCCATGGCGCCTTTTTTAAAAATCGCTTTATTTTTGATAGAGACACCATCGACCAAAGTCTGCAAGAGACCAGCTATTCTTGGACGTACTCACCAGTTTTTGCAGAATATGAAAAGAATATAGTTTTTTTATCTCTCTATTCCGATAATGGGAGATTTGAAACCCTATCGTCCGCGTCAGCAGACCAACTTAATCAGATTAGGTCTTACGAGCAGATGATAAAAGCCCAAAAACTAGCCGCAGTCACGGCAAAAGTAGACATTCGCAAAGGTTGCTTTTTTGACTTGTTGCCTGACCACATGATGAGTAAGTGGTTTTCTTGTAGAGAAGATATAATTAGAGAATCTGCCAAGAGACTATCAGCCCCTAGTCATTATGATATTTTGCACAAAATACACGTAATAACCCAAGAGATAGCAAGGCAAAAAATAACTTTTTCTGATTCTGAAAGAAAGATAAAGTATGATATTTTCTCTTCTTCCACTGGTCGCCTTGCGACTAAAAGGGGTTCCTTTCCTATTTTAAATATTTCAAAAGAAGAAAGGAAAAATCTTCTTCCTAAAAACGATGTTTTTTTGGAAATAGACCTAAATGGGGCAGAGGTAAGAACTCTGCTTTCTCTCTCAGGTCAACCACAACCGAATTATGATATTCATGAATTTAACAGAGAAATCATAAAGCAAAGCTCAAAATCAAGAAAAGAAGTAAAAGCAAAATTTTTTGCGTGGCTTTATAACCCAGAAGCAAAGGATAAAAACCTAGAAAAGTTCTATGACAAGCGCGCTTATGAAAAGCATTATGAAAACGGACGGATAAAGACTCCCTTTGGAAGAAAGCTAGAGACTGACGAAAGAAGGGCTCTAAACTACTTGACACAATCTACAACTAGTGATATAGTCTTAAATAGCTGTTATAATATAATGAACCTATTGAGAGGAAAGAAGAGCTTTGTTGCCTTTACTATGCATGACTCTGTGGTGCTGGATTTTGCACAAAGTGAACATCACTTGGTTGCTCCTTTGAAGAAGGAGTTTGAGAAAAATATGTTTGGAGAGTTTCTTTCAACAGTCAGTATCGGTAAGAATTACGGAGAAATGAGAAGGGTGAAAATTTGAAAAATATCTTGACACTTGGAAATGCTGCAGATGCAATTGCTTCTTCGCTGGAAAAATACGGCAACTATGCTTTATATAGTGTAAAAAATTCAGGAAGCAAGTCAAAAAATTCTTACATTATCCCAGAATACACAGACCCTGAAGAGTATGAGTCTTTTGAGAATATATCTAAAATTAATTTCTTGAAACACATCAAAAAGGAAGTGACACTCTTTGTTTGCGGAGCATCAAAAACCAGTGCCATGGCTCTTAGATTATTAGAGTATTTTTATAAAAAATCAATAAATATTAAAGTAGTCTATTTTGAACCAGACACAGAGTTATGCTCAGAGCAGCAAAAATTGCAAGAGAGAACAGTTAAAAACGTGCTTCAAGAATATGCGCGCTCTGGGCTGTTCGAAGAAATCACGCTAGTTTCAAATCGGGCTGTGGAAAGCTTGGTTGAGTCCATAAACGTATTCGAATACTTTGAACAAATTAATGATATTTTTTGCGATTCTTATCACATGATTGAGGTCTTCAAAAACACAAAACCAATTTTTTCAACTTTTTCTAAGATAAAAGAATCATCAAGGATAAAGACTATCGGGATTAGCAACCTGCAGTGTGAAGACAAAGTGTTTTTTCCTTTCAAGCAGGGAACGGAGGTGATATACTATTTTGGTATAAATGAGCAAAAACTAAAGTCTGAAGGGAATTTATTAAGAGAATTGACTGAAAACATTAAAAGTAAAATTTCAGACAACATGAAAGTGTATTTCGGTATTTACCCGACAAAGTACGAGTCAGACTATGTCTATGTAGAATATCATTCGCCAAAAATTCAAAATTATCTATTGACAGAAAACTAATTTTATAGTATGATTATTAAAGTTGGTCGGGATATTTGCCGACCTGCTATAGCCAAGGTGCAAAAAAACAACACGACCATAGGAGGATATAAATATGGCACTTAATTTAGACGCAATGAAGGCAAAGCTTGATAAGCTTAATGGAAAGGGTGACGGAAAGAGAAATAATTTTTGGCGCCCAGAGGACGGCGAAAGCAATATTCGAATTGTTTCTACCCCGGATGGAGACCCCTTTAAGGAGAGGTACTTCCACTATAACGTGGGGGATGCACGAAGCTTTTTGTGCCCAAAGAGAAACTTTGGTGATAACTGTCCTGTTTGTGATTTCGCAAACAAACTTTGGAACGAGGGTACCGAAGATAGCAAAAAGCAGGCGAAAGACTTGTTTGCAAAGCAGCGCTTCTTCTCGCCTGTCTTAGTGCGAGGTGAGGAGTCTGAGGGCATTAAGGTTTGGGGATATGGCAAGATGGCATATGAGAAGTTACTCACTATCGTTCTGGACCCAGATTATGGGGACATCACCGACCCGGAAACTGGAAACGATTTGAAGCTAATGTATGGTAAGTTGCCCGGCGCAAGCTTTCCACGAACAGACATTCGACCCCGACCGAGAAAAACAGTTCTTTGCGACGATGTAGTCGGCGGAGACGAGCGATGCGCAGAACTGTTAGAGACTATCCCAAACTTTGATGAAATTTTTGAAAGAAAAACAACCGAAGAGGTGCAAAGCATTTTAGACCAATTTCTCTGCTCAGGAGAGGGAAACTCAGAGGTTGAAAAGTACGGAACAGAAAATTCTGAAACCTCAGCAGTCGAGGCTGCTTTTAACGACCTATTAAACACTTAGGGGAGAAAATATTTTGGCTAAGTCAAAAATTGCAAAACTAAAAAAAGGCTCTCTCGACATCGCTTCAGTTAGAAGTATTATCAATAAAAAAGCAGGCCGAGAGGTTGCCCATTCGTTACAAAACAATAACCCAACAGAGGTGAACGAGTGGATTCCCACGGGCTCAAGGTGGCTTGACTCAATCATTTGCAAGGGTAAACTCGCAGGTATTCCAGTTGGTAAAATTTCAGAGATTGCAGGCCTAGAAGCGACAGGCAAGTCGTTTATGGCAGCACAGGTGGCTGGAAATGCCCAAAAAATGGGCATTGATGTGGTTTACTTTGATTCTGAGTCGGCCCTTGACCCAAGTTTTCTCGAGCGCGCCGGCTGCGACTTGGAAAGACTTATGTATGTTCAGGCGGAATCCGTAGAATTTGTTCTGGAGACGATTGAAGAATTATTGGGGACGGGCAATAAATGGCTATTCATTTGGGATTCGTTAGCCTTGACACCTTCAATTTCCGATGTGGAGGGTGATTTCAACCCCCAGTCATCAATGGCTGTAAAGCCAAGGATTCTGTCAAAAGGGATGGCTAAGCTGACCATTCCTATTGCTGATGCAAATGCGACGTTGCTGGTTCTTAATCAATTAAAGACTAACATGGCGGCGAGGACCCCAGCAGAAGCAATGACAACCCCCTATTTCACACCGGGAGGCAAAGCTATGTCCTATGCTTATTCTCTTCGAGTTTGGCTCACGGCTAGAAAAGCAAAAGCATCCTTTATTACGGATGATAACGGCTACCGCGTTGGCTCTGAAGTTAAGGTGAAGCTTGAAAAGTCTCGCTTCGGCACTGCCGGCAGAACCTGTAACTTCAAGATTCTTTGGGGTGACGAGGATATCGGTGTCCAAGATGAGGAAAGTTGGTTCGACGCCATTCAGGTATCCGAGAGACTTAAGCAATCCGGGGCCTGGTTTACGCTTGTGAAAAATGACGGCTCGGAAGAGAAGTTCCAACGCAAGATGTGGACTGAAAAACTTCAGAAGGAAGACTTTAGAACAAGTGTCTTGACAATTATGGACGAAGATGTTATTATGAAATTCAAGAATAGAGAAGGCAAAGCTGATGACTTCTATGATACGGAAGACCCCCCGGTAGAAGTCGATTAGCACCCACACCCTGCCCGGCTCTAAGCCGGGCTTTTTTTTGGAGAAGAAAATGAAGAGAGTAATGATTGTCGACGCATTCAATCAGTTTATCAGAGGCTATATTGTAGACCCAAGCAAGAACCCTAATGGTCAGCCTATTGGCGGCATGAGGACATTTATAAATATCATGAATAAAATTACCAGGGAAATCGACCCTGATATGATTGTTGTGGTATGGGATGGTAAGGGCGGCTCTAAGAAACGCAGAGCCATGAACAAAAATTACAAGGCGGGTAGAAAACCCCTTAGGGTCAATTGGAACTCTGATGAGATGACAGCCCAAGATACAGACAACAACAAGCTCTGGCAGCAGCTACGGGTCATTGAATACCTGAACCAAACACCAATGGTCCAATTCATGGAACCAGAAGTAGAAGCAGACGATGTAATCTCATATATCAAGTCTTCTTCGATGTTTGAGGACTGGCAAAAGGTTATTGTATCTGCTGACAAGGATTTTATTCAACTGCTAGATAACAAAACCCTGCTATTCAGACCAATTCAGAAAGAGGTATTGAACACTAATACTGTAATCGAGAAGTTTGGTATCCACCCTAGAAACTTCGCTTTGGCGCGCGCCATGGCTGGAGACCCAAGCGACAACCTTGCTGGTGTGCCTCGTGTTGGTCTTGGTACAGTCGCCAAGCGGTTTTCTTTCCTCAAGGAGGATAATGATTGCTTTATTGATGATATCCTACACGAGTGTAAGAAAGAGGAAAACAAGCAAAAGGTATACAGCAGTGTTTTGGACTCTGAAAGAATCATAGAAGAGAACTATAACATCATGCAGCTTTCCTCTCCGCAGATGTCAGTCCAGTGTAAAAGCAGAATCGACGAAACCTTTGAAGAATATGCGCCACACTACAACCAAACCGAAATGCGGAAATTGATGATAAAAGACGGAGTCTTAACCGTCAATATGCAAGACTTGGAACAAAAATTTAATGATATTATTACTTCCTTTTCGGAATAAACAAAAAAACAAAACCTAAGTACCTAATACACACAACAAGAAGAGAGAAAATGGAAGTCACAGTTAGTTTTTCAAAATTTGGAAAATCATTTCAAGAAGATTTGTGCCATCTTGTACTAAACGATAGAGCGTTTGCAGACCAGATGTTTGAAGTGCTAGACCTGGGCTTTTTGGAACTCAAACATCTTAGAGTGTTTGTTAAAAAAATCAAGGATTATAGGAAAAAGTATGGAGTCCACCCCACATCTAATATTATGCATTCCATCATACGAACAGGTTTGGATGGCGAAGCAGAGTCGGTCAAAGTTAGAATACGAGAATATTACGCGAGAGTACTCGCAAATGGGAAGATACCGAATAGTGCTGATTATATCAAAGATACTGCACTTGATTTCTGCAAAAAGCAAAAATTGAAAGAAGCTCTGATTAAGTCAGTTGATTTGATTAAGTCCTCTTCTTTTGACGAGGTGTCCAAGATTATCGACGGAGCACTAAAATTAGGCTCAGATAACACTTTGGGTTATGAATATCTGGCTGACTTTGAGAAGCGTTTTGAAATAAAGGCTAGAAACCCAATAACAACCGGATGGAAGCAAATAGACGACATCGCGAAGGGCGGCCTGGGTAAAGGTGAATTAGGAGTTGTGGTGGCGCCTACTGGCGCCGGAAAGTCGATGGTTCTTGTTCATTTAGGCGCTCAAGCAATTAAGGCAGGTAAGAACGTCCTTCACTATACTCTGGAGCTTGGAGACACCATAGTAGCAGGAAGGTACGACTCAGCCATCACAGGCGTAGAGCTGAAAAATCTCAGCGTCTTCAAAGAGAAGATATATGATGAAATAAAAGACCTGTCAGGAAAGCTGATTGTAAAGGAGTACCCAACACGGTCAGCTTCCATTCAGACCATTAGGAACCATATTGATAAATTAAGAAGGAGAGATTTTTCTCCTGATATGATAATCGTTGACTATGGTGACCTCATCCGCCCAGAATCAACAAAAAGAGATGAAAAAAGACACCAGCTGGAGACTATTTACGAAGAATTGAGAGGCATGGCTCAAGAGTTTGAATGCCCTGTGTGGACGGCCTCACAAACGAACAGGTCTGGGCTAAACGCAGAAGTCATCACCATGGAGTCAATTTCTGAGGCTTTTAATAAGTGTTTTGTGGCAGATTTTATTTTTACAGTCTCAAGGACTATTGAAGATAAAAACAATAACCAGGGTCGCATTTTTGTGGCAAAAAATAGAAACGGACCTGATGGCTTGGTTTATCCCATATTTATGGATACGAGTTGCGTAAAAGTGAAGGTTTTAAACCAGACTAACGAATCGGTCAGCGATATAATGGAGAAGTCTTCCAAAGAAAGGCTAGAGAATCTAAAGAAAAAGTACCAATCATTTAAAAGAGAACAAGGAGGAGCAGGATAAATGAAGCTATCGAACAAGATATTATCTGAAATTACAGTGCATATGAAGTATGCAAGATACTTGGAGAGTGAGAAGAGAAGAGAAACCTGGAACGAATTAGTCACCAGAAACATGAATATGCATCTAAAAAATTTCCCAGAACTTGAACTTCAGATAAGAAAAGCCTACAAGATGGTTTTTGATAGGAAAGTGTTGCCATCAATGCGTTCGATGCAGTTTGGGGGCAAGCCCATCGAGGTTGCACCGAATCGAATTTTTAATTGTGCATTCATGCCAGCAGACGACTGGCGCTGCTTTGGAGAGGCAATGTTCTTGTTACTTGGAGGCACTGGTGTTGGCTACAGCGTGCAAAAGCACCATGTAGAAAAGCTGCCAGAGATTACAAAACCAAACCCAAAGAGAACACGCCGCTTTCTTGTAAATGACTCAATTGAAGGGTGGGCTGACGCAGTAAAGGCTTTGGTGCGCTCATACTTCAATGGGGGCTCTCGCCTCCGCTTCGATTATTCAGATATCCGCCCAAAAGGCGCAGCACTCATTACTTCTGGGGGCAAGGCCCCCGGGCCGCAACCACTACGTGAGTGTTTAGTGAAATTAGAGGGAATGTTATCTCAGAAGGACAACGGGGATAAATTGGCCCCAATCGAGGTACATGACATAATTTGTCATATTGCAGATGCCGTCTTAGCCGGCGGCATCCGCCGTGCAGCTCTGATTTCACTATTCTCGGCTGATGACGAGGATATGATTGCTGCAAAGACTGGCAATTGGTGGGAAACCAACCCCCAACGCGGTAGGGCAAACAACTCTGTCGTCCTTCTTCGCCATAAGATTGATAGAGAATATTTTATGGACTTGTGGGATAGAGTGAAGGCATCTGGTGCTGGTGAGCCTGGCTTCTACTTTTCTAATGATAAAGACTGGGGAACAAACCCTTGTTGTGAGATTGGCCTTAGGCCATTTCAGTTCTGTAACCTCACAGAGGTGAATGTATCAAATGTCGAGTCCCAAGAAGACTTGAACGAAAGAGTAAAGGCCGCAGCATTTATCGGCACCCTACAGGCCAGCTACACAGATTTTCACTATCTTCGCGACGTTTGGCGAAGAACAACAGAAAGGGACGCACTTATCGGCGTATCGATGACAGGCATTGCCTCAGGCGCCATTCTTGCCCTAGACATGAAAGAAGCGGCTAGCCGAGTCAAAGAAGAGAACGCCCGGGTTGCAGAGTTAATCGGTATTAAACCCGCGGCGAGAACAACCTGCGTTAAGCCCGCCGGCACAACAAGTTTAACTTTGGGTACCAGTTCTGGTATCCATGCTTGGCATAACGATTATTATATCCGCCGCATCCGCGTTGGCAAAAATGAACCAATATATGCACACCTGGCAGCAAATCACCCAGAGCTTATTGAGGACGAATACTTCAGCCCACATACAACTGCTGTTATTTCTATCCCGCAAAAGGCCCCAGAGGGCTCAATTCTTAGGTCTGAGTCCGCTTTGCAATTGTTAAAGCGAGTAAAATATGTAACTGATGAGTGGGTCCGCCCGGGCTTTCGTAAAGGTCAAAATACTCATAATATTTCTGCCACCATCTCCATCAAGGATGCAGAGTGGGTTGATGTTGGTGAATGGATGTGGGAAAATCGTAGTAGTTACAATGGCTTATCTGTCCTACCATTCTCGGACCACACTTATAAACAAGCACCATTTGAGGATTGTTCGAAAGAAACTTACGAAGCGCTTATGGCATCTCTTACTAGTATCGACCTTACCAAGGTTACGGAAGAAGAAGATAACACTGACCTCAAAGGTGAGGTCGCCTGCGCCGGTGGCTCCTGCGAAGTGAAGTTCGTATGATAGCTTTAACTCAATCCGCCGCGGCGAAGATAAAAGCACTTCTCGAAGATAAAGAAGAAACTGGTGTCAGAGCTGGAGTGCGAGGAGGGGGATGCTCAGGATTCACATATAATTTAAAGTTTGACAACCCGGAACCTACCGACCGGATATTAGAGAGTTGTGGTATCAACATCTATGTTGACCCAAAAAGCTATCTTTATTTGATGGGAACACAAATAGATTTTGTAAATGAATTAAATCAGTCTGGATTTAAATTTTTAAACCCAAACGCAAAAAGAACTTGTGGTTGCGGTGAGAGTTTTTCTGTTTAAACCTCTTGACATCTACGATATAATATAATATCATATTAAAAGAACTTAACACGAAGGAGTAAAAATGAGTTCCAACGATGATAAACTACTAACAACCGAAGAACACCTTTCCAATTTTGTAAAAGAATTTGCTGCCATTGAAGATGCAATGGAACCCTTCAAAGAACAAAGAAGAGACCTACGTGAATCTTATGATGAAAATGGCTGGCTCTCGAAGGAAGAAATGAGACTAGCTGTAAAGGCTTACAGGCTGGTGAAATCAGACACCGATATGGAGCAATTGACGGATTACTTTAACAGATTAAAGAGAACAGTAAGGACAATTAACAATGTATAATAAGGTAGCCCCGGTTTTGAAGCCTTTGAATAGGCACTTGACAATTATAGTACATAAAAATCTAGAACACCGAGAAGAGCAAAAAAGCGCAGTCATTCTGCCCGATGACTACAAAGAGAACAAAAACAGCCGCTACGTCGCGGCTACCGTTCTAGAAATTGCACCAGATTGCTCGATGGCTTTTCAGAAGATTAAATCCCTAGAAAGAGAAAAGAGGACAATAATTATTGACTCTTCAATGACTGAGGAAATCGAGTATAGAGATAAGAAATACACGGTAATTTTAGAGAATTATGTGATGGGCTTTTTAAGAGGGTTCAATGAAGCAGAAGACTTATGATTTATTCGAAGATGGAATAGGAAAAGTAGAATACGTTTCCCACATGGGTAGTGATTTAACAGTCGTTAATGCAGCAAGAGTCTCTTTCGGGGCAGAGAAGCACTTTCTCGACGAGAAAGACATTAAACTTATAAATTACCTTATTCAGCACAACCACACCAGTCCATTTGAACACTGTACGATTACTATGCGTTTTACTGTTCCACTGTTCATACGTTCTCAGCACCACAGGCATAGAACCTGGGCCTACAATGAGATTAGCAGAAGGTACACCGGTGTTGACATGAGGTTCTATAGTCCGCCAAAATTTAGAACACAGCACAAAAGCAACCGCCAGGCTAGCAACAATGAGTTGGTTAACCCAACTCTTGATTCTGCTTATTTACAAATAGGGTATGAATCTGCCTCGAATGCTGTCAAAATGCATAACTCTAGAAGTTTGAATCTTTACAACGCTATGATTGAAGCGGGAGTTTGTAGAGAGCAGGCCCGCGGAGTTTTGCCGCAAAATTTATACACCGAATACTATGGAACCGTAAATTTGCACAATTTATTAAAGTTTGTTTCACTGCGCATTCACGACGGGGCCCAATGGGAGATTCAGCAGGTTGCAAAGGCGTGTATGGAGATAGCGCTCCAGCATTACCCAATTTCTGTAAGCGCTTTCCAAAGAAAGAGAGAAGAATGAACAACACTGTAAATCTTATTTGTTTTCTTACGGTCTCTGCACTTGTATCTTGCAGCGATAATTCTGTCAGTTCCTCCATGAATCCAGATGCACATAGAATATCTGTAGATTCGAGCCTGCTAGATGCTGCATACGCAGATATTTATTATATTGATTTTCTCTTTCCTGACGCATATATCGACCCATGTGAGAGGGTTACCAGCTCAGAGGATAACTTTTGCGATTGTAAGCCTGAGTGTTGCCAGCGTCAGATGTGGTATTGCCCTCCTAGTGGGTTAGGCGTGCAAGCGTCCGAAGTTGTGATGAATATCTGTAATGACATGTTCGAAGTTTGCGACAGGAGCCAGGACTTGACATGCCCTCCAAACGAGGTGTTGTCTAGGAGTGGCTGCAACACTATCCTTCAGTGCCCCCCGGGGATTGAGAATGATATTACAATTTCTGTTCGATGTGAAATAGAGGGCGTTGAGGGTCAACAACAAATCTTATGTTCCAAAGGCAATATTGAGTATGGAGAGTGTATAGTTTGCGAACCGGAAGAAGAGAGGTGTAACTATAAGGACGACGACTGTGACGGCGAAATTGATGAAGAGCAAAGGAATGTTTGCGATGCCTGCGGCCCAGTGCCCCAAGATATCTGCGATAACGTTGATAACGACTGCGACGGAACAATTGATGAAGAACTTGTCCGGCCATGCGAGACCGCCTGTGAAAGGGGGATAGAAACATGTATGGCTGGCAATTGGATATCATGCACCGCAACTCAGCCTTCGGATGAGGAATGTGATGGCGAAGACAACGATTGCGACGGACAAATAGACGAAGAACTGAATTGCCTGTGCACCGCGGACGATGTGGGAAACTTGATGCCTTGCTTTGAGAGTCCGCTTTTGTGCGGCCAGGGTTTTAAGACGTGTGAATGCGTAGATGAGAACTGCACAGAGATGAGAATGACTGACTGTGCGGCATTGTGCACATATCTCCCAGTACCAGAGCCACCACCATGCGACCCGCGCATCGGTATTGTCTTACAGCAGGAGGATTGCAACAATTTCGACGAGGATTGTGATGAGTCCATCGACGAGGATTTAACCCAAGCTTGTTATACGGCCCAGCCAGAAACATTGTTTGTGGGAGTCTGTTCGCCCGGAGAGATGTACTGCTCACGCGGCGCCTGGGGCAACGATGTAGATAATAATTTTCAAGCCGGCTTTTGTTTGGGCGAAGTGACACCTCAGGAAGAGATATGTGACGGCGCCGATAATGACTGTGATGGAGTTGTTGATTACGGAGAGGAAATAAGGGAAACAGATATTTTGTTTATAATTGATTGGTCTGGGTCTATGGATGATGAAATCGAGGCAGTAAAAATAGCTCTCAATCGGTTCTCCACTCACTTTAGGGCGGAAGAACCACTTCAGTGGGGGCTGATTGTGGGTCCAAAAGAGTTTGTTGAGGATGGGGATGAAACCTTGGTTTTGGTATCAAATATTTCTCCCTTCGAACAATTTCTTGCAAGTTTTTCTGCTTTAGGCGACGAAGGCATGGATACAGGCAGTGAAATGCTACTCGATGCTATATATCTATCCACAAGAAACATCTCACAGGATGCTCCTGTGGACATAGCAGCAACCAGTTGGTGGAGGGATACGAGTAGTTTACCAGATAAGGAGAATTTTATTATAAACTGGAGAGATAACTCGGCTAGGGTCATTATTGTGTTCTCTGATGAGGATGAACAATCTTATCTCCGAGATGCAGATGACCCTGAGGGCCCCGGGCGCCCTATAACTGCGGAGATTGTTGCTGCCACGGCCGCGGCCTCAATCAATTTAAAGTTGTACACATTCTCTAAACCCTTCAACGGAGATTGGGAAGATATGGCAATTGCGACCGGGGGTCGCAATTTCCAGCTCACATCTGATGCACTAAGCATGTATAATGATTTGATGTCTATAATTGACGAGGCGTGTCTTCCGAGAGAGGAGGGTCCCCAGGCAGCACTTATGTCTTATCCATTTGAACCTGCTTATATTTTCGCGTCAGAGTTGATGTGTTTATAAAGAACATCGTTATCGGCCACTCTCTTGCCTCAATAATGTACGCTTTCTACAATCAATACCATTTCATTGCGAATTGTACTTTTCGTCCTTTCTTCTTTGATGACCCAGAAAAGCAGTCTTTTCTCGGAATGAAGGGAAAGAGAGAGATATTTGATGAAATTCAAAACATCTTAAGTTTCGTGGGTGCGAACCTGACAGAGAAAGAAACAAAAAGAATAAGGGTGTCGGATAATAGTCTAAAATTATTTGGAAATGACCTTTTGGCGAGTTATACTTTTGAGAAGTGTTACATTTGCGACAATGCGAATATTACTTTTGAAAACCCTGTAAAAATCGCAAAACCGAAAACATTTTTAGTTATTGACGACTTCAAGCTTTCCAGGCTGGGGACCAAGAAAGAAAACTTATCGCCAATTAACACGCTAGATAAATTAGTTTTCAAGGCCTGTTTCTACAATTCTGGCCGAGTCGATGGAGCAAAAAGGGTAACAGATGCGATAACGCTGTCAAGACTAGAAGAAAAAGACTTGCATGATTTTAATTATTCAGATACAATGGCAATGTTCAAGCTAAGGAGTTGTCTGGCTGATGCTGGCTATGCAGGAGTTTATGAAAAAGCTCCACAACCAAACTCCAAACCTAAGCTTAGGAGGGTCACCGTCGAGCATGTAGAGAGAATTTTATTCGAGGAAGATAACAATGAATATTTTGACAGCGATAGAATCAAGTTTATAAACCCTTCAGTAGAGGAATTTTATAGTGGATACACCACATGTAAATAGGAATTTAGTTGGCATTGTCCCAATTGCGGGAAGAAAAGAAGAACTTAATCTCCCATGGCCAGACGTGCTGCAGCCTATTGCACCGGACTTTTTAGCAGTCGAGCGTTCTGTAAAGGAGTGCGCTTATGTGGGTTGTAAGAGCATTTGGATAGTGTGCAATGACAGTACGTCACCACTAATTAGGAAAAGACTTGGAGACTATATATTAGACCCTGTAATATACGATAGCTGGAACTTTAAAAAATATCCCGACTACAAAAAAGAATACATTTCAATATTTTATACTCCTATTCTACAGAAGCATAGAAACAGGATAGATAGCTTAGGGTGGTCTGTTTTGCACGGCGCTTTAACATCTTTTGTGGTTTCAAAAAAAATATCAAAATGGGCAATACCAAGCAGCTACTTTGTATCATTCCCTTGTGCAATATATTCTCCATTGGCAATGAAAAAACACCGCGCAGATATAAGGGCCGGCAAAAAGATATACGGCTTTCATAAAGGAAAGTCAGTTAGGGATGGCTTATATCTCCCCTTCAGCTTCACGCCTGAGGACTGGTTGCTTTTTCGCAGGCAACTCAATGAGAGTAACACTGGCGGGGATAAAGGCTTACCCATCGAAGAACGTTGGTCAGCTAGGCATTTTACACTTGACAAAATATTTAAACATGATAAAATAGATGTACAAGAAATGATAGAGATAGAAAAATATTATACACTTGACAGTTGGGACTCCTTGAGGAGCTTCTATGCTAGTAATTTAATCTTTAAGGGCATGTCCAAAAACATGAGAAAGCCTTATTTTATTTGAAAAATCCTGAAAGGAAAAAAATGAAAGATAGAGAAACATTAGAGCAAGTCTACGATGACTTGGCATATCACACGAAGGAAGCAGCCAAGCTGCCACTTACTTTTGCTACAATGAGCACAGACCAGCAGTTATTTTTTCGTGACTTGTTTGGTGGAATTGTGCAAAACAAACAAAAACAAGAAGAAATTCTAGAAGACCTTAATTTGATTAAGTCTGATTTGGAGGCCGTAATTGCAAATGTCCAGAAATAAGCCTAGTATTCCTTTTGTCGGGCTTCATGCCCATTCCGTCGCGGGCTCACCCTTTGACGCCCTCGGGTACCCAGCAGAACATATGGACTTTGCTTATGAAAATGGCATGGACGCCCTTGCACTTACTGACCATGGGAATGCTAATGGTCTCGCAGGACAAGTTCTTCATGCCAAGAAAATGAAGAAGTCAGGAAAAGACTTCAAACCAATCTTTGGTGTTGAGGCATATTTCATTCCATCTGTTGCAAAGTGGAAGAAAGAATACGAACAAATCAAAGCAGCAGCGAAGAAGAAGTCAGAGTATGAAGATGGCTCATCGGGTACAACCGTCGAGAACGAAGCTTCAAAGAAAAAGATGAAGTCTGTCCTAAATCGTAGACGACACCTTATTCTCCTTGCGCAAGACCAAGAAGGTTTACAAAACATTTTCAAAATGATTTCAACCAGTTATGTTGGCGATAACTTCTATCGCTATCCACGAGTTGACTATGCTTTGCTGAAGAAATACAACAAGGGCGTCATTGCAGCCAGTGCCTGTCTTGGTGGTGTATACGCTGGAAACTATTGGGAAAATCGTGACGAAGGCCCGGATGCTGTCCTTGATGCAATGAGAAGCACGACACAAAAGATGCAGTCTATCTTTGGTGACCGATGGTATGGCGAGTTACAGTGGAACAACATTCCAGAACAGCACGAACTAAACCAGTATATCATTCAGATGCACTATGAGTTTGGCATCGACTTGATATCAACTGCGGATTCTCACTACTACAATGAGAATGTCTGGAAAGACAGAGAGTTATACAAGCGCCTCGGCTGGTTGGGCAAAGGCAGACCAGATTATTTATCTGAGGAATTGCCTATTTCTGTCGAGGAGATTGGATACGAGTTGTATCCCAAGAACGGAGACCAGATGTGGGAAGCATACAAGAATTACTCCAAGTCAGTTGGAGTAGAGTATGACGACAAGCTTGTTCTTGAGTCCATCAAGAGAACTTACTATATTGCCCACGAGCGTATCGCAAACTTTCTACCAGACAATGAGGTTCGCCTTCCAGACTTTGTTGTGCCAGAAGGTAGTACGGCAGGGCAAACTCTTGCTGCTTTATGTGTTGAGGGAGCTAGGAGCCTTGGTCTCGCAGAGAACAAAGAATATGCCGAGAGGTTGAAGTACGAGGTCGATATCATTGATGGTCGAGGCTTCTCTAAATACTTCTTGACAATGAAAGCTATTTCTGATATGGCTGTCGAGAAACAGCTTGTTGGTCCTGGGCGCGGCTCTGCCGCCGGCTCCTTGGTGTCTTATGTTCTTGGCATTACGCAGGTTGACCCAATCAAGTATGGTCTTCAGTTTGAGCGGTTTTTAACCAAGGGCGGCTCAGGCTATCCAGATATTGACTATGATGTATCCGACCCGATGGTTCTGAAGGAATATCTGATTGATGAGTGGGGTGATGATACAGTTGTGCCTATCACTAACTGGAACACATTACAGCTTCGTTCTCTTATCAAGGACATTTCAAAGTTCTATGGTATTGAGTTTACAGAGGTGAACAATGTGACCAGTAAGATGGTTCATGAAGCTACGCCGCCTGCGAAGAAAGCACACGGCATTACAGCTGGTGTTTATGCTCCGACATTCGAAGAACTAATGATGTATTCTGAAACGCTTCAAAAATTCTTGGAGAAATATCCACACATCAAGACCCATGTCGAAACGCTCTATGGCCAGACTCGTTCTGCTAGTCGTCATGCCGGTGGTGTGGTGATTGGCGAGAGACTAGATGAGTGGATGCCACTAATTAATAGTGGTGGTGTCCGTCAGACACCTTGGAGTGAAGGACAAAATGTTAGACATCTTGAGCCCATGGGTTTTATTAAGTTTGATATTCTTGGTTTGGCTTCTCTTAGAATGGTAGAAGGCGCCGTTGAGCGTATCCTAAAGAGACACCATGGAATCGATAACCCAACATTTGAACAGGTCAGGAACTTTTACAATGAGCATCTGCACCCAGACAAGATTGACCTAGATGACAGTCAGGTCTGGCGAAATGTATTCCACAAAGGCAAATGGGCTGGTATCTTCCAATTTACAGAACCCGGAGCACAATCGTTCTGCAAAAATGCAAAGCCAGACAATATTACAGACCTTGCGGCGATTACCTCTATCTACCGACCCGGCCCACTGTCAGCCGGCGTTGACAAGATGTTCATCGGAGCAAAACAAGAGCCGGATGAGGTAGAGTATCAGAACCAAACTGTTCGTGATGTAACTCAGGAAACGTATGGTTTTCTTATTTTTCAAGAGCAAATCGCGCTTCTGGCTCACAAGCTTGGCAAGAACCTGACCCTAGATGAAGGCAACAAGCTCCGCAAACTCTTAACCAAGAAAGGTACAGGGGTAGTTGCAGAAGAGAAAGATAAAATCTTTGACAAATTTCATAAGGGCTGCCTCGAGAAGGGTATGGCCTCGCACGAGGCAAGAGAGCTTTGGAACAAGTTTGAATACTTTTCAGGCTATGGCTTCAATAAATCTCATGCAGTTTCTTACTGTATCTTGTCCTATCAGTGCGCTTGGTTACTCAACTACTATCCAGCCGAATGGCTAGCTGCCTTCTTGGATAAGGAGCCCGAAACCAGAAAAGAGAGAGCTATTGCCACCGCAAAATCAATGGGATATATCGTTGAGCCTCTGAACATAAACACTTCGGGTGTGAATTGGGAGATTAGCGAAGATAGTAAGACATTGGTCCAACCCCTAACATCTATCAAGGGCCTCGGCGCAGTCGCTATTCAGCAGATTATTGAACACAGGCCATTTAACACGGTTGAAGACTTTTTGTTTCACGACAAGGTTAAATATTCAAAGCTCAATAAAAAGGCTCTAGATGCTCTATGTCGCGCACAAGCACTCAACGACTTGGTTGACGAGAGGTTCTCGGGCCTCCGCCATTTTTGGTCGGCAGTTTGCGTCGACCGCCCAAGGAAGCTGAAAAACCTAGAGGAAAATATCGCAAAGTACGAACCAGAGGGGGACTTCAGTGAAGAAGAGAAGCTCGAATCCTTAGTTAATCTAACCGGTGTTTTCCCGATTAGCTCTGTCATAACTGAAACGGTAAGAAACAAACTTAACGAACTTTATATCCCCCCCATTTCAGAATATGACCCAGAGCTGGGTGTGACTTGGTTCATTCCAAGGGAGTGTAAACTAAAGAAGTCAAAGAACGGTAAAAACTTTTTTGTCGTCAAGGTTATTGATGACAACAATGAAACTAATACAATTAGATGCTGGGGCGTTGACCCGGAGAGGGATATCATACATATTAACCGACCATACATGGCAAGGTTGAAGTATGACCCAAATTGGGGGTTTTCCACCTTCAGTGTCAGAAAAATGTTTAAGCTTTTAGCATAGGAGAATAAAAATGGCTAAATTAACTGGACTTTCTGCCAAAGTTATGGTAGAACAATATAAGAAAGCTTTCTCTCAAAAGGGGTATGCTTTTTTTGAGAATGGAAATTATAACCTGAATATCGTAGGAGTCAGGAATGAATCAGGAGATGCTTCAAAGTTTGACGACTTCCTGAATGTTTTCTATAAAGTGAATGGCAATTGGGTGTGTGATATATATCCAGCAACTACTGAGCCGGGGACAAGCATCCTGAAGAACCCAATCAAATCAGTCCGGCACAAAGGCACAGCAATACTCGTACCAGACCAGTATCGTTCAACGTACAAGATTGGCCTTCACAACGGCAAGAGAAAATATACAGCACTCATTCAGCGCGGTGCAAAGGTCAGGGTTGTAAGAGATAATAACAGAGACGCAGTCCCAGATTATCACGCCCCGGAAGAAGAAGGTTGGTTTGGTATTAATATTCATAGGCAGTTTGGCTCAGATGCCAGAATTAACACTGGGGGCGTCTCAGCTGGCTGCCAAGTGTTTCAAAGCAGTCGGGATTTTTATGAATTTATGGAAACCTGTGAAAAGGCCGCAGACAAGTGGGGGAACAGTTTTACTTACACCCTTATAAAAGAAAGTGATTTAATTAATAGAGAGGTGTGTTAAAGTGAATAAAGTTAAGGTTTACAGGGTTCGAGCGACAGCCAAGTTACCCACCCGGGCTCATAGGACAGATGCAGGCATGGACTTTTTTTATTGTCCAGATTCTGAAGATAGTGTGACAATTTCCCCTGGAGAGTCGCGACTACTTCCAACAGGGTTAAAAATGGAGGTCCCCCGGGGCTGCATGCTGCAGGTTATGAATAAGTCTGGAATTGCTTCGAAACGCTCGCTCATCGCAGGCGCCTGCGTTGTGGACGAAGGCTATACAGGGGAGATATTTGTTAACCTCCATAACATTGGCTCAGAGATACAAATTATTCATCCGGGACATAAAGTGGCCCAAGGAGTATTTATTAAGATAGAGAGTCCTGCTTTATTGGAGGTCACCACGGCCGAAGAACTATACGGCGGAGCCACTGATAGGGGCGCGGGCGCCTTGGGCTCAACAGGGAACACATAATGGGTATTGCGAGAAAAGTTAAGAGAAAGCAGCTTCTTTTTGCGAAAAAAGCTTTTATGAAAGAATTCAAAAAAAGAATGAAAGAGTACAAAGACAGGGTTCAGTGTGCTTATTGTGGATATCAGCCCTTACCCGGAGAGAATATAGATGAATGGCACATGACAAAAAAAGATGACAGTATACTTTTGAAGTGCCTTAATTGCTTAGATGGAACAGAGGGAGAATCCTAAAATGTTAAAAATTAAACAGGCTCATTGTTTTGATGATGTGTTGCTTGAGCCACAGAAAAGCTCGATAAATACAAGAGAAGAAGTGTCTTTGGCATCTAGTATTGGAGACTGCGAATTCGCCTTGCCAATTATATCTAGCCCAATGGACACCGTGACAGAATCGGAGATGATGTACGCCATGGCCAAACTTAATGGCCTAGGCATATTGCATAGGTACAACTTGCCGGTATCTCAAGCAAGTACGTTCGCATCCGTCAAGATGAGACTTGAAGAAGAGTCACATCCTTACTCAGAGCGACTATCGGCAGCTATTGGTACCACTGACGATTACCTTAAAAGAGCTAAACTCCTAATTTCTGCCGGTGTAAGAATCTTGTGTATTGACGTCGCGCATGGTCACCACACATTGGTAGAGTCAGCACTAAAAACTCTTAAGGACTCCTACGGCGAAGACGTGCTTATTATGGCGGGCAACGTTGCAACACCCGAAGCATACATGGAACTGTCATCTTGGGGCGCCGATGCAGTTCGGATTGGAATCGGCGGAGGCTCCATATGCTCAACCAGAATTCAGACAGGGCACGGAGTGCCTACCTTCCAATCCATTTTGGATTGCTCATTGGTTGATGGTGCGACCATTATTGCCGACGGCGGCATAAAGAATTCCGGGGACATCGTCAAGGCCCTTGGCGCCGGCGCCGACTTCGTAATGCTGGGTTCAATGTTAGCAGGCACAGATGCAACCCCGGGTGAAGTGCTGAACACTTCAGAGAGTAATAAATATAAGGTCTACAGAGGAATGGCCTCACCAGAAGCTCAGATTGCTTGGAGGGGAAATGCGCGTTCTTTAGAAGGTGTATCAACAACTGTACAATACAAGGGTCCCATAGAGGAGTTGTTGGACAAGGTGGCCAGAAATGTGAAATCTGGGCTTTCTTACTCTGGAGCTAGGAGTATTCGAGAGCTCCAAGTCCGAGCTCGGTTCATAAAGCAGAGCAACGCCGGCCAGGTTGAAAGTAGTACTCACATCCTCAGAAATGAAAAGTAAAAAAATTGTTTTTGAGAGTGATGACGAGAATCACGCAAGAATGATTGTTCGCTTGCGATACGACTCCATTACGCAAGGTGATTTTTTTCGAGGAATTGTTAAGCTTTACTTGGAGAAAGATGAAAATGTTTTGTTAGCTGTAAACAAAATTAAACAAAAATGCAGCACAATGGGGAAGAGAAAACGCAAAGCCACACAAAGGGATTATAACCTTGGCCAAGAGATTCTTTCAGATTTAGCTTTGTCTACTGAAGAAGAAAGCTTTTTATATGATATAATTGAGGAGGATTTTGAATAAAGATTATGAGTGATAAACATTGCGACTGCAAAGACAAAGAAAGGTGCTGGATAGATTACCCAGAAGATAATAATTGTATCTACGAATCCATAAGAAAAAACGGCTCGATGACATTGGACCAGATTGCAAAAAGATTGGGCATATCCTTGGTAAGGGTTTCTCAAATAGAGAAGCTTGCTTTGAAGAAATTATCAAAAAGAATAAAAAAGTGATTTTGTATTTGCCACAACTATTTACTACTGTGTTTTACAATGCTTTTCTACAGAAAACAAGGAGATTATCTAGAAAATGAGTGACAATAAAAGCCTACTAAATGAAAATACAATCCGCCGGTTCATGAAGCTTGCAAACGTTGGCCCACTGACGGACAACTTCATTGGCGAAATAGCAAACAAGAAAGACAAAGACCTCGAAGAAGCAGTCGAAGAAGAAGTCACAGAAGCAGTCGAAGAAGAAGTCACAGAAGCGACCGACGAATACCTCTTTGAAGAAGAGGAAGAAGATGAAGAAGGCGGTGAAGAGCTCGAAGACATGGACGATATGCCAGAGGATGAAGAGCCCGAAGATATGGAAATGGATTTGGGGGAGGCAGATATGAGCCTAACAGAAGAGGAAGCTCAACTGTTAATCGACCTCGGCGAGCGTCTAAAAGAGGCGATGGCCTCAGAGGATATGGAGGATGACCTCGATGCTGAAGAGGATATGGACCTCGATATGGACGAACCTGAAGGGGAAGAAATGAGTGACGATATGCAGGATGATATAGTTCAAGAAGTTTTAAAGAGAGTAGCAAAAAGGCTTATCAGAGAAAGAGTAAGATAAGGCAAAACACACACTCATTTTAAAAAGCCCCTAATGGGGCTTTTTTTTATAGATTTTCCAAACAAAGTTTGATAATATAGTTATTAACAAGTGCTTTTGATTTACCGGAGGGCATTTGTTATGGTTCCTAAAAATAAAAAATTGAGCTATTGGTTTGATGAATCAACCACATCCTGCAAGGTTCAATTAGACTTTCCAGCAAAAAAAGACAAAGATTTGCTTGAAAAATATTTTATCACAAGAGATTGGCTGCTATCCGCAGAGGGCGTAGATTTAAGAAAAAAAAGCAAAATTTTAATATTTGCAAAAAAAAACACAACAGAAAAAGAGATAGACAACCTGCTTTCCCATTTCCAAGCGGAAGGCTTTAACACAACAGAGGCTTCATGAGCAAAAAAACAAAAGAAAAAAAGAAAACGAAAAGCATAAGTAAAGAAGAGCAGATTGTTATTATAAATAATATTCAGCCCCCCGTGCCCGAAACACACGAACTTAGAACTATAAGTTTGTATGGGGATATAACCGAACAAAAGGGCTCTGAGGTGGTAGCAAGCTTGCTATATCTCGAAGGTACGTCGCATGTCAGCACCCTTGAAGACCCCTCTGACCTAGAGAGTAGAGAAATTGTTGTTTCTAGGCCAATTAACATGTATGTCTCCACTCATGGGGGTTGTGCATCTGATATGTTCTCCATTTTAGATGTTATGGCGTCCATCAAGAAAAGCACTTGCGATATATCCACTCATGGCATCGGAAAAGTGATGTCCGCCGGCGTCCCGATTCTCGCTGCCGGCACGAAGGGAAAGAGAAAAATCGGCAAAAATTGCCGCATTATGCTCCACAGTGTAATGGCCGGTGCTGGAGGCACAATCTTCAATATGGAGAACGAACTAGAGGAAATTAAATGGATTCAGGACAGGTATATTGAAGTGTTGGCCAGCTACACTAAAATGACAAAAGCCAAAATCAAGAAAATGCTCAAGACCCAACGTGATGTATACATCTCCGCAGAAGAAGCAATAAACTTGGGTATTGCGGACGAAATAATCTAATTATATAGAGGAGATATATTATGACCTGGCACAAAGAATTCTTATCTGAAAACAACAAGAAACCAATACTCTCTAACAAGAGCAATCTTTTTAAGCTTATTGAAGAAGTATACAATGAAACTTTAACAGAGAAAGAGAGAAGTTTGATATCTGACGACTTCTTTAGTAACACTCTTACAGAGATATTTTCGGGAATTGATTACTCAAAAGTCTCAAGAAGCATGAATGAAAATAAAAGCGTTCAGCAGCTTCTAAAAGAAGAGGAAGAAATATCCGCTGACGAAATAAGGCTAGGCTTACCAAAGCTTAGAATATCAGAGGACTGGGGCGTTCCAGAATCTAAAGATAGAAAAATCATAGAGGGTTTCACAAGGGGCATCCCGGGTGGCACTCTCGAAGAGAAATTATCTCACATCAACAACGTCGCGACTGGTAAGGTTCAACTTGCATCTGTTGGGGATATACTTTCTACAATGGTTGTCCTAGAAGTTTTGAGCACAATCTTGGCCCAGTTCACAGAAGCAGCCGGCGGCTTCATCTTCGAAGGTTTTTTGGCTGGCTTGTTTGGTGAGGGCTCAGTTCAGATTACAGACGTGGAAGAAGATGATGAAGCAACAGGCAAGCCAATAACCGATGTAAAGCTTGGAGATAAAGAATATTCTCTAAAGCTACTCAATCCAACTACAGCTGTTAAGGGTTCATGGAGAAACATGGTTGAGCACTTTGCCGGAGGTAGAGACCACGTAGTTTATTTAGATGCCCGCCGCTCTGGTTCTGGCGCATCTGATAGTCTCTTATTCAGTGAATTTGAAATCACGCTACAAAATTATATACAAGTTTTTTACGACCCGTTTAAAAAGTTCGTAAAGACTTCAAAACCAGTAAAAAACAAAGAGGAGCTACTCGCTGCCCTAGAGGACTTAGGTGAAAGAGCCTTCCAGGTCAAGTTTTCTGAAAAGGTGCTTGGCAAAGCGAACTATTCTCTGCGTACTGACCGAGAAAGGCTGATGAACGCGATAGAGTCATCTGAAAAGCTACCAACAGCACTAGTAGGGTTCTCTGAAGAGGACTATGCAAAGAGCGTAAAAGCAACCAGGCTGTTTGGGTCCGCCGCGCAGTTTAACGCAGTACAGGCGGCAATAGAGGCAGGAAATAAAGAAAACATTTTAAATGCCTTGCGTCAAACAGCGGGATATAAAAACCAAGCCCAATTCGAATTCACACCACAGCAAGCAAAGAATATAGCTAATGAACGAGAGATTGCGTTTGTTCTCTTGGGCGAAGAGCAGCTCAAAAAAACATGGCTTATTTATGGAGATATAATGAGAAAGACCATAACCCCTGTTTATACTTTTCTTGCTAGATTTAATGAAAATGTTTCAAAATACTTTATCGGTACCGCAGATGGCGACGCCCGGAAAGAGTATGCCCTCTCAGCTAGGTCAGACTTGGCATCCTTAAAAGAGGCAACCGACGAAGCGATATCAGCTGTGGAAGAAAAGTCAGCAGCTGAATAAAAAACGCTTGACATTTTTTCAAAATAGATTATAATAGTAGTATAACAAAGAGAGGTTGCATGACTACTAAACTAGAGAACGGCTGGGCTTTGCGCAACAAAGTCCTAGAAGGGGTGAACACCCTTGCCGATTATGTTGCGGCTACCCTTGGCCCCAAGGGACAAAATGTTCTTATCCAGCAAAAAGATAAGAGACCCTTCATTACAAAAGACGGAGTCACAGTTGCTCAGAATATGAGTTTCGAAGACCCGTTTATGAATGCTGGGGCAGAAGTTGTAAAGCAGGTTTCTGCCATGACTAACGCCGAAGCAGGCGACGGCACGACCACAAGCACTATTCTAGCCCGAGAACTGCTACGACAGGCTCACAAACACATCGAGAGTGGCGTTAGTCCTATCGAAATTAAACGTGGGCTGGAGAAGTGCTGTGAGGTCGCCTGTGAGGGCATTGCTGATTTAGCAAAGCCTATCTCATCTGTCGAGGATATCCGACACGTTGCTACTATCTCTGCCAACAATGATAAAGTTATCGGAGACCTAATCGCAACAGCGGTAGATAAGATTGGTAAGAACGGCTCTGTGTCTGTTGAGGACGCAAAGTCTCATGAAACAAAGCTTGAACTTGTTGAGGGTTTCAAGTTTCAGTCTGGCTATGCCGCTAGAGCATTCGTGACTGATGAGCGTAGAGGCTTGGCAAAGTATGACAATCCTATGTTTCTTATCACAGATAGTAAGATTGACCAAGTAAACGATATCCTCCCAGCCCTAGAGATAGCAGCAAGGGAAGGCAGACCATTTATTATTATCGCAGATGAGATTGAGGGACAAGCTCTCGCCGCCCTTATCATGAACACTATTCGTGGCTCGATGAAGGTGGCAGCAGTCAAGGCTCCAAGTTATGGAGAAGACCGCAGAGGTATCCTGTCAGACCTTGCAACAGCAACAGGGGCAAAATTCTTTCAGCAGTCTCTAGGTCACAAAGTAACAGAGGTGTCACTTACTGACTTCGGCCAGGCAGCATCTATCGAGATTGCCAAGAACAGAACAACTGTTGTCGATGGCGAGGGTGACTACGAACTTGTCGAGAATAGAATTGAGGAGATTAAAAATGAAATCAATGATACTGACGACCTACATGCAGCTCAACGGCTGCAAGACAGAATCACTCGTCTCTCTTCTGGCGTTGCTATTATTAGGGTTGGAGCAAATTCTGAGGTAGAGCTCATTGAAAAAAAGCATCGGATTGAGGACGCCCTCGAGGCAGTCAACTCTGCACAACAAGAGGGCATTGTATTGGGAGGAGGCATGACATTGCTTCACATTTCGCAGGCTATGGATATAGATTTTGATAACGAAGAGCAGGCAGCTTCCTTGGGAATCTTCAAAAAGGCCTTGCAGTCCCCCTTTAGCACAATGGCTCAAAACGCAGGGCACAATCCAGAAGTCTTAAGCATCACAATTGGTGAGTGCGGAGATATGGAGGGGTTCAATTTTCTAACAGGAAAAAAAGAAAATCTTTTCGAGTCAGGCATTATTGACCCTGCCAAGGTTACGAGATGTGCATTAAAGAATGCAGTCTCTGTTGCCGGTACCCTTTTGTTGACTAATCACAGCATAGTCCACTAGACTGGCACTACTTAATAGTGTAGTCACAAGGAGGGCGCCACTATGACAGAAGATAACAAAGTGTGTATGATGTCAATGCAGAGCAAGTTAGATAAAATTTGCTCAGGTATGGACGTCATGCAAGACAAACAGGAAGAAATGTCAGACCACATTGCAAAAATAAAAGAAGCAGTATATAACCCCGACCAGGGTCTTTATGCCAGATTAAGAGAGCTGGAATCCTGGAAGAGGACCAGCTCCAGAATGATTTGGACGCTGTTCACCACTGTGATTGGCCTTATTGGGGCTTTTGTTCTAAAGAGTATAGGAGGGCCCTAGGGTTTATATGTTATTAAAATTATTAACACTTTCGGTTGAAAACCAAGGATATAAAAGAGAGGTCACCTCAAAACCTTTATATGTAAATCCTTCTAATATCGTATCTATATCAGACCACTCTGGAGTGGAAGACTTTCTGAAGTCAGAGGGATTAGAGCACTCTGATAAAAGGTTTTGTGTAGTTAGGTTATCCCATGGCCACAAAACAGAAGAAATTGTTGTTTTCGGCTCAAGTGAAGAACTTTTTTCTCAAATCGAGGAATCGCAAATAGGAAAAAGGATTTTGCTGAATGGATAACAAAAAACAGAGGTATATAATTATTGGAAGGTCCAGTTGTAGTTTTTGTATCATGGCACAAAATTTCTTGTCCGCCCAAAGAAAGCAATATGTTTTTTTAGATTATTGCGATAGGTCTGAAATCTTAGATGACTACAAGTCTTTTCATAATCAGGAAACTGTTCCAATTATATTGTCTAACGATTTAGAGACTGGATATACCAAAAAGGTTGGTGGCTACACTGACCTTTTAGACTATCTTGATGACGGCCAAGGAGGCTAAATTGAGTGATGTCAAGGAGCCTTTAGCCGAGATTGGTGTGACCACACTAAAAGGCTTGTATGGTCCGGTAGCAAAGAATCTAGAAAAGATTGATTCCTTAATGGAAGGCCATTACATGGGACAGTATCGTCTATCCAATCCCGATGTTATGATTTTAATGGAATTGAATGTTTCGTGCAGGGCCCTAATGTCAACTTTATCAGATTTGATAGAACAAGCTAAGGAAGCGTATGTAGAGTCTGTCTTCCTGCCAGGCGCAGAAGTGAAAGTCATAGCTACTATCGCTCACTCCCTTATGACATCTTTTGAGCTTGGAATTGGAAACATACGTTTTTTGGAAAATTGACGCCCATGATTTATATTGGAATATTTCTTTTTTTAGTGGGACAGGTGTTGGGGTGGTTTCAACTGAACGCACAATATGTTTCAGAGTGGTGGAAAGATAGACCCATTGAGGCTGCGTTTTTGATTGGCGCGCCAACATCTATAGCTTTTTGGTACGCCTGGCGTATAGTTGTTGAATCTACAGGCTCTGTTTGGTCCGCCAGATTTATAGGCTCTTCAACGGGAATAATAATATTTCCAATTTTGACTTGGTTTCTTTTATCTGAGTCGATGTTCACCGCAAAAACTATGATTTGCTTGTCTTTAGCGATTCTTATAATTTTAATTCAACTTTTTTATTGACATCTTTTAATTTGTGATTATAATATACTTATGGGACGGTTGCCGAAAGGAACTGACCATAAACAACAAAAAGTAACTTGCTTAATAAGGAGGAAACAATAATGAATGCAATTACTACCACATACCGCCCGGGTCTACTGGGACATAAAGTCATTAATGAGGTTTTTGACAACTTTTTTAGTGACTTTCCAACTCACCTAAAGGCATCAACACAGGGCTATCCAGTTGCCGACATTTATCGAGATGACGATGGCTCAACAGTGTTGGAGTTTGCTTTGGCTGGTTTCAAGAAGAAAGAGTTGGCTATTGATATACAGCCCGGTAAAAGGACGATAACAATTACTGGCAACGCCAATGAGGAAAATTTGAAAAGGAAAAGAATTGCTCGTAGGAACTTTACTAGGACCTATGTAAACTACGATGATAACTTAGATTTATCAAACGCTAAAGCATCCTTTGAGAACGGCCTCTTGACGGTGAGGGTCCCACAAAGACCTGAAGCAAAGCCAGTTTCGATTGATATCGAATAAAACAAACACCTTAGCTTCCACTTGACTATTTATAGTAAAAAGGTTATAGTATTACTATGTCAAATTTTTACAGCAAGTGGAAGCAATATCTTCAAGAAGCGCAGCAAGACGCAAAAATTCTGCGAAACATAAACATAAAGGCAATACAGAAAGAGATGCCCAAGTTTCAAGACGAAGAGATACGAGATTACTTTGCTCGCATCCAAGGCTTGGAACGTGACCCTAAATATCTAAATCCAATATTTCCGACAGGAATTGTAGACTGGATGGAGTCGCTACCAGATAATCATTTTCCGAATATTGGCAGAAAAAGGTTTGCTAAATGGCTCGGCAATGCAATCCGCTATAATGAAACTGAAGTTAATGGGTTCGTGGACACTATTGACCGCCCTGAAGAACTAAGGGTATACAACAATGATGTAAGGTACATTGCAGATTACTTTAACGGGGCTCAAAATATCCCACAGAATATCTGGGAAATGACTTTTCAACAAGTATTTGATTTGTCTGAAGAGTGGCACGAACAGTTCAAGGGTAAAGAGGACGACGCAGGCCCGTACAAAACTAAAGACGTTGTGTATGACTTTGGAAACGGTTTTACTATTGTCAAAGTCCCCCCAGAAGATTTGGGGACTGAAGGTGACAACATGGGCCACTGTGTCGGAGGGTATTGTGACTCAGTCGCATCAGGCAGAGTCACTATTTATTCTCTCCGCAATCGCAGTAACACGCCTCATGCAACAATAGAGGTTGTGAGTGGTGGAAGAGTGGACCAAATAAAAGGAAAACAGAACGAACCACCAGTTCCAAAGTATCGCCCAATGATAAAACAGTGGTTAAAGACCACAGACTTCGACTATATTACCAACGGCGATTACCAGGCTATCCTTGGAGTAGAGGATTTTCAGGCTGAGCTGGAGGGTGACAAGTTTTTTGAAAACGCTTATATGGCGAAGGAAGGAGCCAGCCACAACGACCCCGAGGTGGTTCGGTACATATTAGATAGGTTTGAGGGAATAGTGGCAGAGAGGGGCGGCAATGAGTATCTTGATGAAATGCGTCTTTGGGGCGAAGAAAAAGACCAGCGACATCTTCATAATATTATCGACAGGTTATCAGAAAATAGATATCTAGAGCTACCAGATATAGTACGAATAGCAAAGTTGGGGTACCGTGCTGGCATTGGCGCTCACATAGAACCCATGTTAAGCCCGGGCTCACAGCAAAATTATTTAGAGCACTACGGTAAAGAAACAAACCACATCCTTGCCAGAGCAGTGTATGAAGAGATGAAAGATGAGTTGCTTGACCCAACACCTAGGGATGATGAAAATGATAGGAACTCTTTGCGAAAGCAGCAGGTCTTCTTTTTATCCACAATCGCTCGCCAAGACCCGAAAGCAAGGCAAGAGATAGTAGATTTCTTATTGTCACCAGAGATGGTTCAAAGGCAAGCATCAAGTAGTCGGCCCACCAACAATGTATACATAACTACTCTTGCACACTATCTGCACACGGCCAGCCCAGAATATGCAAAAATTACAAGGGCAAATGATAATTTTAGGTCTGACGTCATCGTTGCAAACCAAGCCACAGTCAAAAGGATATTTGATTTCCAAAAATCAAAAGAAGGGAAAAAGATTTTAGTAAAAACTGCACAAGACCGACTTCTTGTTGCTCTTTCGGAATTACCAAAGCTCCCACAAGAAGTTGTTGATTATTTTGTAGAATACACGTCAAAAACATCTGGAACAAACAGTTCCAAGATAACAAACAAAGTAATAGCGTATCCTGGGGTTGATATTGATATTAAAAAGAAACTAATCTACAATTCTTACATGAAAGACGACCGGCATATGCCGACACAAGGATACCGCTATACCGCATACGCTAAGATTTTCGCAAGAAGATTGAGACAGATTTTGTTTAACCTCGACACAGAGTTGGCCCAATGGATACTAGACAACGAGTTACTAGACCCTCTTTTTGTAGAAAAATGGGCAGGCTCCGAAATAAGAAATACAGGCCGAGTGGTTGACACGGCAACGCTTAATTCTGAACAAGAAAGAGAGCTAAAATATTCTATTAAAAGGCAGAGGAAAAATATTCAACGCAACATAAATATAGAAGCAAGAAAAGAAAAAGAAAAGCTTCAAGAGCAAATACAGAAATATTTTGGCAGAGAACGCTTGACAAAGAATCAATTTTATAGTAAGATAGAAGAAACAATAAACGAAGAAAAAGGAAGAAGCCGCCAGCGAGGTATTTACAAATTCTATTGTATGTTGTCTTACGGCCTCACTCTTGAAGAGAATCGCTCCCGCGGCCTTGATGATATACTGGCAGACCTTCGCGCACTTCCAAATGTGACAATTGTTACTGTTGTTATTAAAAACCAGAAAATATCAGAAGGAAGATACATAGCAGGTCTCTCAGTAAAGTTTATACCATCTGTCCCCGGGCAGATGAATGCTCCAGAAGATGTAAAGTCAAGAATCATAAGAGACACAAAGAGGCTGACAAACGTCCAAAGTGTATTCAAAGTTTCAGCAGGTTTAGAAAGACTAGAATAAAATGAAAACCCC
>CETN01029156.1_pt1 | contig 47977 bp, 58 predicted proteins | sample 531301 | NCBI WGS metagenome assembly CETN01 (sample SAMEA2622656, study PRJEB7988) | marine metagenome | isolation source: saline water (ENVO:00002010), including
TATTGTCCAAATTGCTTGGAAAAAATTCAAAAAGAAAAAAGAATTTATGTTGAATACCCCTATGAATGTGTAGGGTGTGAGGAAAACTTTTATGAATTTGAATTGATAAAAGAAAAAAAGAATTAAAAAAAAATTAAACAAAAACTTGACTTGTATTAAAAAATTATTATACATTTGCAAGTAATTACTAATAAATTAAAATTAAATAAAATGGGAACAAGATCATTAACAAAGGTTATAGAAACCTACAAAGACAAAGAAAATGTTACACAAAAAGAAAACCTTATATGTATGTATAGACAATATGATGGTTATCCATCAGGACATGGAAAAGAATTAGCAAACTTTTTAGCCGATAGAACAATAGTAAATGGGTATGGACTGGGAGATGATAACTTACTCAAAAACAATGGAATGGGATGTTTATCTGCCGAACTATTGTCAGAATTTAAAAATGGAATAGGTAATATATATTGCTACCCACCTAACACTGAAAGAAATTGGGAAGATTTTGAGTATATAATTGAGGGAAACGAAAAAGATCAAATAAATGTAAGAGTTTACGACTGGGAAAGGAGAGAAATATTTAATGGAAGTGTAAATGAATTTTGTATATTTTGCCATGAAAAAGAGTAAATTAAAACCTATGAGGGTTAAGAAAGTTGGTAATAATACCAATAAAAGTTATACAGAATGGATGAAATATATCTATAAAACAATAAATAAATTAACTAAAAATAAAATAAAATGAGTTTATACCATAAATTAAGATTAAATCCTCCAGTATTAAAAATAGAGGGAAATCCAAGAGAAATAAAAATTGATGTAGTGTCTGTAATGTGTGATAACAAATACAGATGGAGTGTGTTTACAAATGATAATGGGGACTATAAAATATCTACATCCCCCCAAGCGTTCAGTAATTTCTCAACAAAATATAAAAAAGATGATATTGAGTGGGAGATGGATGAGGGAAACTGGGAAGAAGTTTGGGAAATGATAAATAGTGGGACAATACAAATAGAACAAATAAAATATAGATAATATGGATTTAACAGATAAAGAACTTAAAGAAATAGATATAAATGATAAAATAGATAATTATGTTAAGTGGTTCAGGGAGGATTGTTGTGATCCTTATGGAGAATTAGAATGGTTAATTAAAACACTACTGGAAACAGATAAACATAAAACAGATATGATGGATATATTAAACGATACTTATGAATTATATAAAAACAATTAAAATTAAATAAAAATGCCTAATCATGTATATACGAGGATTGTTATTTCTGATCCTACTAAAAAACAAAAAGAAATACTAAAGAAAATAGAAAAAGTTGGTGGGTTATGCAGACATTATAAACCTATGCCGAAACAATTAGAGGGAACGAAAGCTAATGGAAAACAATATAGTTGGTATGAATGGTGTAATGAAAACTGGGACACAAAATGGGGGTGCTATGAATTAGAGATAGAGGATAATTTAATATCCTTTACATCAGCTTGGAGTCCGATAGGAGACAATATAATTAGTATGTTTGCTAAAGATTTTCCTGACTTTACTTATTCATGGGAAGAAGAACAAGGTTATGGATCAGAAATGGATTATGAAGGGGGAAAATGTGTTATGCAGTGGGATTATGATTGTCCTGAATGGGGAGATATATTGGAATATAAAGATTGTTATTTAACAGAACTATATGAAGATCATCCAAATTATGAAAGTGGAACTGGATATTATTTAGATCACGGACAAGAGTATTGTGGAAAGACATTAGAAGAAGCTAAAGAATATATTGATGAAACTATAAAAAGCAGTGTAATATGAAAAGGAAATTAATAGACCAAGTGGATGATGGGTTTAACTACTTTAATGGTTACAGATTAGAGGAATTAAAATCAGATGATGTGTATTATATAGAGGCTTTTATGAAATATATTGAAGATTTAGAAAGTAAATTACAAGTTAGTAAAAAACTTTTTTCAAGAGTTAAATTAAATCAAATAAAAAAATGAAATACAAATTAGACAAAAGTAAATTTATAGATTATATGTTCCAAGATAAAGATGATTATCTTTACTGGGGAAAATATATAGCAGAAGAAATACAAGAGGGAGAAGTAAGTATTACTTTACAGGGAATGTTAGATAGTTGTGGAGATATACCTATATGGTATTTTGATGTAGAGGATGAGAACGAACACCCTGAATATATAGATCCTAAAAATATTGAATTAATATGAATTACGATAACTGGAAATTAAGCAATCCTATTGATGATGGAGGATGTAGTATGGTAAGCAGTTGTTGTGGATCAGAATATGAGGAAATATATAGTGAAATGTTTGATGAGGATAAATTACTATGTAGTGAATGCAACGAGTATTGTGAGATAATTGAGGACTATGAATATAAAACTATACAAAGAGAGAACTATTTAGAAGATATGAGAAATGAATAATAACTAAAAACAAAATAAAATGGAATTAACAAAAAAACTTTACGAAGAATTTATGAACGAATTAGAAGAAAATGATGGGAATCAGTTTTATGATAACCTATGTGATATGTTGGAAGAGGTGTTTGAAGAAGAGGAGGATTGGATTAAATATTTAAAAGAGTATTTAAAAGATCGGGAAGATTTTAGTTGGGCTACAATAGAATTTGAAATTAAAAAAATGCATGATGAAAAACATAAGTGAGATTATATTAAAAGAAAAAAACAAAAAACAACCTAACAAAAAATATATCCAGTTTTTACAACAATTATTAGATAAACAGGATAGTGTTAGGCATCTAATAAGTGAAATGAAACAAAAACAATATCTTGATGAATTAGAAAAACAAAACTTTATCAATATGGATGATTGGTTCTCATATAGTGGAATGGTAGAGGAAGGAAAAAATTTAGATCGTTGGGTTTATAAAAATAGTATGGTGGACAAACTAAAAGAATATAAAGATGGAAAAAATTAAAAAAGAAAGTATTATTGTTCCGGTATTTTATTATGAAGATGAAGATGGTTATATAATAATAGATACAGAAGAAATGAATAACTCTTTTAAAACAAAAATGAAAGAGTTATATAACACAACAAAAAAAGCCAAGCATAAACACTTTAAAGAAAAATATCATGGAAAAGAAAAATAAAGATACATCCGAACTAATTAAGGAAGTAGGAAGAGAAGTAATAATGTTGTTGTTGGAGAAGAACAAGAACTATGGAGACACTGCAAACGATCCTCCAAAAATATTCTCAAAACTATCTCCAAAAGAAGGTATTCTTGCGAGAATAGATGATAAATTAAGTAGGATAAAACAAATGGGTATTAATGATAAAACAGAGGATACTATATTAGATTTAATAGGTTATCTTATTTTGTATAAAGTGCAGTGTAAAAAAGAAAAGAAATAAAAAAAACATAAACAAAATTTGGTTAAGTATTGAAAAAGAATTATCTTAGCCAACTAATTTAATTTAATCAAAATCAAACTATGAAAAGGGATATATTTATGGTTTATGCCAACGCGATAGCCGAACAATTTCATCTTACATTAGATCAAATGTTTGAAAAAACAAAAAAGAGAGAATGTGTAGATGCCAGACAAATACTTTATTATTTATGTATGGAACGCCCCATACGAATTTCTTACATCCAAAGATTTATGGAAGAGAACGGACACAATGTTTCTCACTCCACCATTATTCATGGATATAAAAAAGCCAAGGAACTTATTGATAAAGATGAGGATTATAAAAAAATATTAGAATACGCCTCTAATAAATTATAATGTATTCATTAGAAGAAATATTTAGTCAAGCCACTAAAGATAAACAAGGTATTTATCAAAAATTAAAAAACAAAATCATTGTGATTAATTATGGATATAAGATACAAAAGTTTAAAGAAAGAATTGAAATACTTAATTGCTCAAAAGGTGGAGATTATTTTGTAGAGTGTAATGATGAGGAATATCTTAATTTTTATATTAAAGGATGGAAAACAGGATCTATATTAAATAATTTAGAAAACTGCAAAAGAAAACTGGAGATGATAGAGGAGAAAGTTAAGATGGAAATAAATACAAGAAAGAACGATAAGTATATACAACACTTAAAAAACAGGAGAGAATTAATATTAAATAAATATACAAATCTAAAAAACAAATTAAATGGAAAAAAAGAACAACATATTTAAAGAACTATCAGCAGTATCAATTAAGGGTAAAACTGATAAGAAGGGTAAGTTTGATTATATGTCTTGGGCTACGGCTTGGAGTATGATAAAACATGAATATCCTGACGCACAAAGAAAAGTATATGAGTGTCAAGAAACTGGACTTAATTTTTTTACAGATGGTAAAACTGCTTATGTAAAAGTAGGAATTACAATAAATAATTTAGAACATATAGATTATTTACCGGTTATGGATTATAGAAACAATTCTATAACTATGGAAAAAATTACTTCAATGGATGTAAACACGGCTATACAAAGATCTACTGCTAAAGCTATTGCTATGCACGGACTTGGGTTAAGTTTATGGATAGGAGAGGACACTATTGAGGTCGTAAAACCTCAACCTAAACAACAGGTTAGTAAAACTTCAACACCAGTAAAAGAAACAAAAATTACATTAGATATTGGAGACAATAACTGGGGTAAAGTTTTAAAATATATAGCTTCAAATAAAGAGTTGGGACTTCCTAAAATAGTCAAAAATTTAGAAACTAAATACAATATAAAATCGGTGGTAAAAAAAGAATTATCAAAACACATTAAGTAATGGATAAAGACTTGCAATTATTAAAAGAGGATCAACATTATTACGGAAAGTTTGGTAAACAATTTTTATCTAATTCAGATATAATAACTTTATTAAACGATCCAAAAAATTTTGGTAAAGACAAACCCATGACAAAAGCTATGTTAATTGGTAGGTATTTTCATACCGCTATGTTGGAGCCGGAAAAAATTGATAGTGTAGAGTACTGGACAATAGACGCATCAAGTAGAAATACAAAAAAATATAAAGAAGAGTTACTTCATTACAAACGTTCTTTAATGATGTTAACAAAGGAAAAAGAAGAAATTGACAAAGCTATATCTACTATGAAAAATAATTTAGAGTTTTACGAGGCGGTGTATGATGATGATAATGATTTTGAAGTGCCGGCTATTCATGAGTATTTAGGTAAAAAATGGAAAGGTAAGGCGGATATAGTTGGGAAAGATATATTAATAGACCTAAAAACTACATCAAACATAAAAGATTTTAAGTATAGTGCCAGAAAATATAACTATGATAGTCAAGCTTTTTTGTATCAACAATTTTTTGACAAACCTTTAGTGTTTTATGTGGTAGATAAATTAACTTACGAACTGGGTATTTATTATCCATCTGAAACATTTTTAAATTATGGAAAAGAAAAAGTTGAAAGAGCAGTTGAGGTGTATAATAAATTCTTTAGTGAAGACGCTACGGAAGACATCGAAACTTATGTTATTAAAGAAACTTTATAATAGAAACAATGAAGTGTGGTTGAAAGTTCCAACCCACTACACTTCTAATGCTGAACGTGACCAAGTCATGGAGGCTACAATGAATAAGTTGGAACAAATAATTTATAAATCTAATTAATTATGGCAGAAGAAAAAATCTATGTCGGAAGTGGAACTTCCAAATTTGATGGGAATATGATTTCCTGTAGTATTTGTTTATCAGACTTACCTCAAGAACACATGTTTGAGTATAATGGTAAAAAATACATTAAAGTAAATGTATCAGCTAAAAAAGATGGAGCTGATGATTATGGTAAAACTCATTATGTTGCTATTGATACATTCAAACCAGAGCCAAAGAAAGAAACTGCCCCGGCAGGAGATGAAGATCTACCTTTCTAAACTGGTTATAAAGATAAGGAGGTTTTAGACCGGGCAGTAAAGAAGAACGGGTATCCTCCTTATTTTTTTGTCTTATTGGTGTTAAGATGTTGACTTTATTGTTGTTTTTTGTAAAATAAATTTTAATTTAGCAGTCTTTTTATTCTACTATAATTTTTTACTTTAAACTTAACATCTTAACATTTAAAAGAAAGTTATAAGTAGTAAAAGGGAAAATTAAATTAACATCAAATCAACATCAAATCAAATGGAAATAACAATATTTAAAGATATTAAAGATACTTCTCAACCTTTTTATAGAGATGTAGCAGTAGTATTAAAACGAATAGGGGATGGATCAAGCAAAGAATTAGTAAAAAAAATAAGACAAGAAAAAGATAAACACAAAAGAAATAAATTAAAGTCCTCATTACCAGCAATATGTTTTAGTGGTAAATTTACAAAAAGAAACGATGCATCCATTACGCAACACAGTGGGCTTATATGTTTAGACTTTGATGGTTATGAAAACGACAAATTATTATTAGAAGAAAAAGAAAAATTAACTAAAGATAGATATGTTTATTCAGTATTTATATCCCCCAGTGGACTGGGATTAAAAGTCTTGGTTAAGATACCATCGGAGCCTGATAATCATAAAAACTTTTTTAATTCATTACAACACCACTTTGACTCCCCTTACTTTGATGAGACTTGTAAAAATATATCAAGGGTTTGTTATGAAAGTTACGACCCTCTTATTTTTACCAATGAACAATCCAGTGTATTTAATCAAATAACAGAACAAAAATATCAAGAGGTAAATAAATTTAAAGACGTTCAAACTATACCTATAACAGATGAAAATAAAATAGTAGAGATATTAATTAAATGGTGGGAAAGAAAGTATGGATTGAAAAGTGGAGAAAGAAATAATAATGTTTATGTGTTAGCCTCAGCCTTCAACGACTTCGGTGTATCAAAGGGGCTTGCTGAATATATTATGAATAGCTTTGCGTCTCAAGATTTTCCTCAATCAGAAATAAGAAGAACAATACACTCGGCTTATCAACAAGTACAAAACTTTGGTACTAAATATTACGAAGATGAAGACAAGGTAAACGAGGTAAAGCAAAAATTAAGAAGAGGTGTAAACAAAGGGGAGATCAAAACACAACTGGAGGAGGAATCAGAAATTGATGATAGTGTTTTAGATAATGTAATAAGAAGACTTGAAGAAGAACAAGATCAACAAAAGTTTTGGAGCAAATCAGAAAAAGGAGTTATAAAAATTATTCATATATCTTTTAAAAAGTTTTTAGAAGACAATGGTTTTTATAAATTTAATCCACAAGGTAGTAAGAATTATGTTTTTGTAAAGGTTACTAACAACTTAATAGACCATACTTCAGAAAAAGAAATCAAAGATTTTATTTTAAATTATTTATACGACTTAGATGATACTTCGGTATACAACTATTTTGCTGAATGCACGAGATATTTTAGAGAAGAGTTTCTTACCTTGCTTTCATCTATTGATGTATTTTTTATAGAAGACTCTAAAGATACAGCCTACTTATATTATACAAATTGTGCGGTTAAAATTACTAAAGAAGAAATAACACCTATAGATTATTTAGATTTGGGGGGATACGTTTGGAAGGACCATGTTATTGATAGGGTGTTTGAAATATGTGAGGTAAATAATTGTGATTACAAAATTTTTGTAGACAACATATCCGGCAAAACTGAAAAGCGAATAAGATCGATGGAATCTACGATAGGATTTTTATTACATGGATGGAAAAATTTATCTTATTGTCCGGCAACAATTTTAAATGATGAGGTTATATCAGACAATCCGGAAGGAGGAACTGGTAAAGGGTTGTTTATGAATGGGCTTTCTCACATGAAAAAACTGGTCGTGATAGATGGTAAATCATTTAATTTTGAAAAATCCTTTGCTTATCAGTTGGTATCAGCAGACACACAAATACTTTGTTTTGATGATGTAAAAAAACATTTTGATTTTGAAAGATTATTTAGTGTGGTCACAGAAGGATTGACTCTTGAAAAGAAAAACAAAGACGCAATTAAAATACCATTTAGCAAATCTCCGAAGGTAGCCATTACTACAAACTACGCAATAAAAGGAAAGGGATCTTCTTTTGAAAGAAGAAAGTGGGAGTTAGAACTTAGTCAATATTATACTAAAGAATTTACCCCTCTTGTTGAGTTTGGTAAACTAATGTTTGGAGAGTGGAATGATAATGACTGGTGTCAGTTTGACAATTATATGATTAGCTGTTTGCAATTATACTTAGATAAAGGATTATTAAAAAGTGACTTTGTTAATTTAAAAACAAGAAGATTTTCTGCTGAAACTTCACATGAGTTTGTAGAGTGGTGTGGTGTTATAGGGGGACAGTCTAATGAAAAATTAATTAAAAATACCAGGATATATGTAAATGATTTGTATTTAGACTTTACAAATGAATATCCTGACTTTGCTCCAAAATCTAAAATGACTATAAGTAGAATTAGATTTAACAAATGGATTGCTTCATACTCACAATTTAAATATGATTGTCCTGCAATAGAAGGAAGAGATAAAATAGGTAAGTGGGTTCAGTTTGTAAACAAAAGTTATTACGATAAACAAGGAGAGATTAAGATATGATAGAGTTTAGAGACTACCAAAAAAATATTATATCCAAAGGCCTTGGAGTTTTAAAAGAACACCGGTTCTTGTATTTAGCTATGGAGGTTAGGACTGGCAAAACTCTTACGAGTTTAGGGATATGTAATTATCTTAATATAAAAAACGTTTTGTTTATTACAAAGAAAAAAGCAATATCAAGTATAGAAAAAGATTTTCAAATGTATAATCCTGATTATAATTTACAGGTTATTAATTACGAATCTTTACACAAGATACCAAAAAAAGGCTGGGATGTTGTAATATGCGATGAGGCACATAGTATGGGTGCTTTTCCAAAACCTAATGGAAGATCTAAAAAAGTAAAAGAGTTTGTTTTTTGGAACAATCCTTATGTAATACTTTTGAGCGGAACCCCTACTCCAGAAGCGTACTCTCAAATGTATCATCAAGTTTATTTTATACCTAACAACCCTTTCAAACAACACAGAACTTTTTACAAATTTGCTTCACAGTATGTAAGCGTGGTTAAGAAAAAAATAGGAGGGCTTTATATAAATGATTACTCTAAAGGTAATACAAATATTATAGAACACATGAAGCCATACACAATATCTTTTAGCCAAAAAGAGGCGGGCTTTGTAGTAAATACAAATGAACATATACTGGAGGTGGACATCAAAAAAGAAACTACTGATCTTATATCTAAGTTAAAAAAAGATTTAGTTGTAGAAGGAAAGGAAGAGGTAATATTAGCAGACACTGCGGTAAAGCTTATGACTAAAGTACATCAGCTTTGTAGCGGAACTATAAAATTTGAAAGCGGAAACTCAATGGTAATTGACTTATCAAAAGCCAAATTTATTAAGAACAAATTTAAGAAGATGAAGATAGGTATATTTTATAAATTTAAAGAAGAGCTTAATGCTTTGAAAGAAGTTTTTGGAGATTCTTTATGTACTACACTGGAAGAGTTTGACGGTACAGATAAAAATATTGCCCTTCAAATTGTTAGCGGTAGAGAAGGTATATCTTTACGAAAGGCTAATGCTTTAGTTTATTATAATATTGATTTTAGTGCTACAAGTTATTGGCAATCAAGGGATCGTATGACAACTAAAGACAGATTAAAGAATGAGGTTTACTGGATATTTAGTAAAAAGGGTATAGAAAAAGAGATATACAAGGCTGTTATTAAAAAGAAAGACTACACCCTTAGACACTTCAAAAAGGATTTATTAAATTTGTAATGTGGAGCTTTGTAAGATTTTTATTAATCTGGATTAGTCAAAACTTAGCCATACCTTTTTGGGTGGTGGGACATATACACTTATCTATACATAGCTTTCATGATCTAATTGAGCTAATATCTTCGTTAGGAATGAATATAATAGTTGCAGTTGGTTTTTATTTTGATTACAAAAATGACCGAGCAAGAAATACAAAGAAAAAGAATTAAGCAGTTGGAAGAAGAAGGTTATTATGTAATTAAATTAATTAAAACAAATAAAAACGGAATACCAGATGTATTAGCTATTCCTCCCAACTCTAATGTAATTTTTTCTGAAATCAAAACAAAAAAGGGAAAGGTGTCAAAGCTTCAAGAGTATAGATTAAAAGAGTTAAAAAAACATGGTGTCAAGACAGAGGTCTACCGGGGAGACTAAATACATATTAGAGGAAGATTTTGTAGAAGGACTTCAAGAGTTTGGATCTATAAACTCTTTAAAAATTGCTTATCATATAGACAGAAATGATTTTCCTGTAATAAAAAATAATTTAATCACAACAATTTTGGGAGGATTAGTTATGGATGCCGATCAAAATCCCATTACATTTGCGATTGAGGTGTATAAAGACCGTAAGGGAAAACTTATACTGTCCGATGTTAAACAAATAAGCATGGACGAATATTTAGACTTAATGAATTTAAATCAAATACTAAAACCTAATGAAACACGAAAAAGTAAAGTTTATAAAAGACATGGTTAGCACCTATTGCGGTGTTGATGTTACGTCTAAATGTAGAAAATACCATTACATAGTAGCCCGAACACTGGCATATAAAATTTTAAGAGATGAACTAAAAATGACCTTTAAAGAAATAGGAAGGCATTTTAACAAAAACCACGCGTCAGTTTTATGTGCTTTAAAAAATTATGAAGCCTTGTGTGCGTATGACAAATCTATACAGTCTGACTATCTGGAAATCAAACACTTATGGTTTAACGAGTCTGATTCTTTTGAAGATGTTGATCCATTTTTTATAAAAAAAGAGATAAAATCCTTGCATGAACAAAATAAAATGTTAAATTTGGAACTAATTGATGTTCACAAAAAGTTAAATAAATTAATTAGCGATTGTAAATGCCACCAATCTCTCCAGACGACCGACAATCAATCAGCCACATAACATTTTTGGCAGACAGCATACACGACTTCGGGGATCAAATATACGAACATTTAATGGATCGAGAAAATCAAGAGGCAAAAGAAAAAGCTCAAGAACTTATTGAAAAACTTGCAGACTTAATACAATCTTTGTCGGATGAAATATAGTGGCTTACAAAGATAAAAAAGATCAAGCAGCAGCAAGCAAACGTCACTACGAGGCTAATAAAGAAAAAATAAAAGCTCGGACTCGAGCCAGAAATAAAAGTCAAAAAAAGAAAAATAAAAAATTTGTAGCATGGGTAAAGTCTCGAGGTTGCTGTGTAGACTGCGGAGAAGACAATCCATTGGTGTTAGATTTTGACCATGTAGTGGGAAAAAAAATAATGAATATTTCAGATATGTCTCGAACCTCTTATAGTATAGAGGCAATTATGGAAGAAATAGATAAGTGCGAAATAAGATGTTCTAATTGTCATAGAATTGCTACAGCTAAAAGAAGACGACAAAATGCAAAAAGAAATAGCTAAAGAATTAAATAAGTTTAGCCAAGAGATAGCTAAAAGATTTTCTTACTCTAACAGGGAGGGTAATAAAAGCGGAGAAACATTTGAGGTAGAAGAGGTTATTCCTACATCAGACCACACAGCAGTCATAAGGTTTAAAAAAAATACAGGCAAAATAGGATTAGCATTTTGCTATTATATAAACAAAGGACTATCAAGAGGTTGGAAATATTTTTTTCCTACCGATTCACACATAAACGGATTTCAATCTTTTCTTTATTACAAATTAGAAGTAGAAAGAAATAATTATAAGAAAAACTTTATTGAAACAAAACCTCTTTCAAAGTAACCAGCTTCTGACATTTTTCATATTCTTCTAAACTTACATAAAAATCTATAAGTATATCTATAATTTGAGGATCTATTTCAGCTAAAGGTTCGTAAGGGTTAAATAAAAGGTTGACTCCTCTTTTGTCTTCCATTAATGTTTGTAGTGTAGCTTTTCCTGTTAGCACCTGAAAAGTTTGGTGCATTAATTTCTCTTCGTTTATTTTCATATTATCTGGTTCTTACACGCTGTTTTCTTTCTCTTGTTTTTCTTGGGCCCCTTCCTCTTTCTCTTGTTTTTCTTGACTCTCTTCCTCTTATTTGCTCGGCCTCTTTTTTTTGTTTAGGTGTCAAAGGCATATAGATGTCACTCATACCTCCTCCTCTTTTTTCTATAAAGTAATCACTGTAGTTAAGCATTCTTAGTATCATTTCTTTTTCATCATTAGTATCAGCAGCCTTTTCTAAGTTTTCAACATATTTTACAATGTTACTTACAGGAACCTTTCCGGCTAAAACAACTTCAGCTATTCTATAGTTAAACCTCATCATTGCCTCTTGTTTTTTCTTAGGGTCTTTTGTTTTTTGAGCTCTAAGATACAGCTTGTTTATTTCTCTCATGGCGTCATAAACTGCTATTCCCGCCATCTCATCTGCATAAGGCTTTTCTTGTACGGCATCCGCAAGACCATCTATTAAATCTCCAGCTATAAATAAAGCATTAAAATTCCCTAATATAATTGACCTTAACATATCCTCCTGATCCTCATCGTCCGGCTCTCTTAATAAACCAGGTAATCCCAGAGCAACGTATTGAAATAAGGCTGGCATAATCATGTGATACATAGTAAATGTTCTAAAACCCTTTAAGAACTGTCCGCCCTTGAGATTTTTTGCTCCTCTATACATATTTCTTAAACCACTAAACTCTTTTCTTAAATATTGTTTTGGTGTAGTAAGAAACATATTTAAAGAACGGGTAATAGCTTCAGAGCTTTGATAGTAATCTTTATCTTGAAGATCCATAGACTGCTGAGTATTTTTAGTGTCGTTTTCAAACTTTTTAATAGCGTAGTCTATGGCTTGTTGTTCAGTAGCGTTAGGATTATTCTTTTTAAACTCCGCTTTGTAGTAAGAATAATTAGGCATACCTCCGAGCATAATAGCCCCAATATCCCCCGCCCTAACAAAGAACATCATAGCGTTAGCCCACCAACTTTTTATCTCTAAAGAAGGCATAAATTTTATAAACTGTTCGTTGTTATAAGACTCAATAGTTCTTCTAAAATCAGCACTCATACGATCTTGCATATAAACCGAGTTCTTCATTATTTCTTTCCACACTCCTAAAAACTGAGCCTTATTTTTAAACGCATATTTTAAATAATTTAAAGGACCTATATCGTTCGCATAAGTAGGTATAGAGGTTAACTGCTTTATCATGATGGTAGGATTTAATCCGAGTCTTGTTGTGATAAATAAGTTGGTGAAAAAGTTTACAACACCATTTCCTTTTGAAGAGTTAACCCCTCTTGCCGCTATATTTTTTATATGGTGCTCGATTAATCTTAAAGTAGAAGCACCATGAGTATCTATAATAGCTTTTCTCATTAAAGGGTTGTTAAACAATTTGTTTATATCTCTAATTTCCGAACCAAACGCAGCAAACCATTCCATATCTGTTAGGTAAGTCATTAGGCCGTTCATCATGTCTGTTGGCTGGATAGGCTTGTCATTCTTAACTCTTACTTTAGTTGAAGCCGCTCCTACCTGCTGGTTCAGAACCGCTTTATCTCCCAACAAATCTAACGGCTCTGGAACAACTCCTAATCTATATATTCTACCCCCATAATATTTATTCCAAGGTAGATTAGTTCTATATATGTTTTGATATGTTTTATTGTAATGGTCATATAAAGAAGGGAAGTATTCGTTCATTTGCCACATAGCAAAATCTAAAACTTTCGACCCTCCAATATAGTTTCCTTTTTCATCAACCTTTCCGCCTACTTTTTTAATTAATTCTTGCATAATTCTTTTATGGTCTGGACCAAAATATTCATTTATTTCCATATCAGGATTTGCAAAAGAAGGTAAGTTTGCGGGATCTTGATACTGCATCCACAGATACGCTATTTCGTTGTTGCTTAAATTTAAAGCTTCTTCTTTTTTAATATTATCTAATTCCTTTTTATTTTTTTTAGTTGGGTTCTCGTCATACTTTTTTTGAGCCTCTTGAACTCTTTTTAAGTCTTGATAAACCCCCGTGTTGTTTTGAACTGAATTTTTAGACATTTGTTTCTTCCATCCTTTACCATAAATTTCTTTAACTTTGTCTAAAATCACCTTTCTATTATCCATCATTCGTTTTTTGAAAACAATAGTAGAAGCGTTTAGCTTATCATATACTAATCTTTTTGCAGCACCTCCAAATATTTCTCCAGGAGCCGCGGCTATTATTTCCATAAGACCCATGAGAGATTCGCTTGACTTAAAGAAAGATCCTAACCTGGACTTTAAATTGCTTAAATATTTTATTAATTTATGCCTGTTCTTTTTGGCGTTAGCTCTTTTAGCTAAAGAACGGGCTGCGCTTTTCATGTCTTTTATTCCTTGCTCAGAGTCTAAATCAACCTCTTCTCCTGTTACAGACTTATAAACTTCTTTAAATTCTTGCTTGTATTTTTCATGAGCAGCCTGCATTTGTTCTTTTAAAGTTTGTCTCCCTTCTCCTAATATACCAGCCAAAATATCTTCAGCTCTTTGGAGGGATTCAACTTTATTTACATCTACATTCTCCATTAATTTAGAGTTGTTTAAGCTCATTGCAGCAAGCAGATCCATCATACGAGACTCCTCTTGAGGGGTAAGGTCTACTTTTTGACTTAAATCATTATACTCTTTATTTAATTTAGCGTTTCGCTCAATAACATCAGCAGCTGTAGCTTCTGGACCAACAACTAAATTATCTCTTATATTTTCTAATCTTAAACGTGTTTTAGTATCAATTCTTTTTCCTTTTTTTCTTCCGCCTTGAACAGTTTCATAAACACCGTTTAATATACTGTCGATAGTAGATTCTAAAAATTTAACCTGCCTTGTTGTTGCAAAGTCAGTTACTTCATTTATAAGTTTATCAATATTGGCCTCAGTAGCGTCAGTAATTTTTCTAACCATCTTCATTACATCAGACTTGCTGTATACGTCTTTAGGAAGAACTTCTCTCATATAATTACGAAGCTTTCTTTTTATTTGCTGTAAACCTCTTGCTCCTTTTTTTCTTTGACGTAAAGACTCTTTTAGTTTTCTAATTTTAGAACCCACATCTTTAGTCGGTTTTAATCCTAAAGCTTTTTGTGTTTCTACATACATAGCATCTCTTTGAGATTCTGTTGCTTCTTTATATATATCTTGGTTTTCTAAAAACTCTAAAGTTTGAGTTAAAACCTCTTGAGCACTCAATCCTTTTTCCACTAATTTATTAGCGTAATTACTTATTGTTCTAAATAGTTTTATACCTGAGTTTAAACCTATTTCCCCATAACTTGGAGGAAGTTCATATAGGTTGTCCAGCTCTATATTTAGAGCCGCATCTGCTTGTTTTGCGGAAAGACCATAATCTTTTATTAAAACTTCTCGTATAGCTCCACGACTAAAATTGTTTTCTCGAGCAGTGTTAATAACATCTAATACATTTTTGTTGTCTTTATCAAACATGGCTTGAGAACGAGTTCGATCTTGAGGAAGACTCCATTTTCTGCCATTGGGTTTGGTTATATAGTAACCCGTCAACCCTCTGTCACCGTAGGACCTGTAAGCTTCTTTTAATCCATAACCATAAGCCTGTAGTCTTTTTCTTAACGCTTGAGGATTAAACAGATTTGCTCTAAAAAATCCGTTTTGTTGTATGCCGTTTTGAACAGCCAGCTGTGTTATTTTTTGTTGAGTATTTTCTCCTGGACTAAATTTCTGTTCTCTACTAACTCCTAAATCTCTTGCTCGTTGTGCATTTTTCTGAGTATATTTCCCTGGAGTAGAAGCCCTGTCTGTAAGATAATCTATTATGTCTTGAATAGTTATTTCTGTTCCAAAAATATCACTCAGACTGTCAGCCAGGGTGTCAATATCTTGTCTTCCACTTTTTCTTAACAGCCTATTTAGCCCTATGCCAAAGTCTTTTCTATAGTTAGGATCGCCATATCTGTCGTAATCTTTCGTGTGCACCTTGTCAACATTTTCAAATAAAAATAACTCCATTTCATTTGGAAGTTCGGATAATTCGTTTTCTAAATCTCTTTGTTCTTGAAACGCAGCATCTCTTTCCGCCTCTTCTTGCAGTTGTTGTTCTATTTTTTCATCAATAAATAACTGGTCTATAGCGTCTAAAGTTTCTTGAGTTTCTTTAGACACCTTTTTCTTTTTAGGAGTAGTAGTTTCCTGTTGAGACTCTACTCTTTGTTTTTGATCAGGAGTTAATCCAGCTTTCATCTTAGGATTCATTACAGAGTCAGACCCCCTAACTTCTCCGACTTCTACCTTAGATCCATCTTGTATAAAAGGATCAAACGCTTCTATTAAATTATCACTACTAACCCCACTCATTCCTATTTTAGCAGGTACAAATATAGCGTCATTTGGACCTTTTTTAGTCCAGTTAATTGTTCCATCTAAACGAGTGGTAGCCCTATATATTATAACATCACCATCTGCTGTGGTAACTTTAAAATCTTCTGTTTTAACAGGAACCTGATTATCCTTAAACCTTTGTTTTGTTTTCGCCTCTTGCACAAAAGCAATATCTGATTCTTCAATTGCTTGGCCTTCTTTTATTTTACCAGCTAATACATTTAATAATTCTAAAGTGTTTTTAGGAACTTGAGATTTACTTAAACCAAGTAAAGAAGCTAATCGAGTTAAAAATCTTTGAACTAAATTTTGAGAAGGCTTGTTCATTGACTGGTAGTTTTCAGCCAAAATTCCCATCAACTCAGCAACAAACTCTTCGTTTTTAAACTTAGATTTGTCTCCAGTGTACTTATTTGTAAAATCATTTAAGTCTTGTAGTATCTCCGGATCTTTTATTGTTTTTTTCAAAGCCTGGACCATTCTACCTGTAAGCTTAATTATTTCAGGATCGGTTAAGTTATTCATTAACACTGCGTGAAAAATCTCGTGAGCTATAGTACGAGAGTTTGCATGCGGCATATTAATATGAATAGTATTAGTATTTGGATCAAACAACCCCCTTGTTCCGCCACCTTCTTGTGAACCTTTAGAGTTCTGGTTGGTAGCGGCATTATAAGAAGCCTCTGTTTTGTGTAAAATTATTTTAGTGTTAGGAAGAATAGTTTTAACAGCTTTTAAAGCTTTTTTGGCTATATTCCTTATTTTGTTTTCTTGTTTTACTTGAGTGTTGTTATCTTTATAAATCGGGTCTACACTTTCTGAAAGCTCGTTGACCTCAAAAAGATTTGACTCATTAGGAGCGGTCTCTTCAACTACCACCCTTTCTCCTTTTAACTTTACTCTTTCTCCTGTACTGGTATTTTGAAGCTCAACATCTCTTTGAGACTCATCCGTTACCTCAACAACATCTAAAGGTTTACGGCCTGGCTGAACTTTAGAATCAGCCTGTTTTTTTTGTTTAATTTTATTTTGAGCCTCAACTATTTGATCAGGAGTAACCTCTCTTATGGCATCAGGGTCACTTGAATCAACACCCAGTTCTTCAAAAACCTCATCCATTGTTACCTCTGTGTCTGGAGGGGTTTGAGTTTCTTCTTCAGGCTGAGTTTCTTTAGGTGACAATGTTTTGCCTTTTACATCTACATCAGGATCTACAGGCGGTGGGGTAGAAGCCAAACCTAAAGCTTCTCTTAAATCCTCAACCTCTGTTGAGGGATCGTCAGAATCTGTTGGAGCATCATCTGTTTGTTCGCCTACTTCCTCCTGCGTCTCTTCGGTAATATCGGTTTCGCTTTCACTCTCAGGGGTAGTTGTCCCTTCGGTGTCTCCTTCTCCCACCTCTGGGCTATCCGGGGTAGATTCTTGTGCATCCACTCCCTCTGTTTTTGACTCTTGAACGGCATCTTTTTGTTTTTTTGTTAAGTTATCTATTTTTTCTTGTTTTAATTTAGCCTTCCTTTCATTAATAGCTTCTTGGCTAATAAGCTGTTGTCCTGCATTAGGTAGTCCTCTGCTTTCTAACTGCGCATTTAGTTCGTTTTCTTGCTCTAAAGACGCTCTTGCTTCGGCATCAGTTACTTCTAAATCTTGTTCTGTTGTTATGTTTTCTGTGAGCTGTTCTAAACGAGCTTCTATTTCTGCTTTTCTTTGTTTTTGTCTTCGTTTACCAATAAAATTATTAGAAGGGTTTTCTTCTATACCATCAAGCTCTATTTGCAAATCTACTATCTCGTCCCCTGTTTTTTTATCCACCTGGCCCAACGTTAGTTTTAAATCTTTCACTACGTTGTTTTTCTTTTTTAATTCTTTTTTTCTTTTTTCAGCAGCAGCTTTTAACTCGGGATCATTCTTAATCTCAAACTTCATTCCTGCAAAATCTTTGTCAGATGCTTTTGTTATAAACTCAACCATCTCTTCTCCAGTCCTTACTTCTCCGTTTATTTTATATGTCCCTGAAAATGGGTTTTTAGCTAAACCATAAGCCATTGTTACAGGAGTAGATGAAAGTCCCGCTATCCCTTCAAACCCAATTTCTGCCGCATCCATTTCTTGACCTGTAGCAAGTCGAGCCGCGGCCTCTCCTGTTGATCCTCCCACAGCCTCGATACCGGCTGCCGCTCCTGTCTGTTTAAGCTTTGTCGCTCTTCTTCCGGCTTTGGTTGCTTGTTTTCCTGTTGCTAAAGCTGACTTTCCTATTCCTTTAACCGCTGAACCCCCCAGTCCCGCTGTATACCTATCAATAACACCTATCACCAAACCTCTACCAGCCGCTTTTGATCTAATATTAAACATAGCGTCTGCATCATTTAAAACGGCCTTTACTCCCTCCCTGTCAAACTGAAGTCCTTTTTTAGATATTTCTTCTTGTAAAAACTCTGCAAAAGCTAATCCTGTTTCCAGTGTAGCCCCAGCGGCTCCAACAGCAAAAGGAAGACTACTAATAAAACCCCCTATAGCACCAGGGATAGCTCCAATACCACCAAATCCCGCTCCACCCACAGCTCCAACAGCAGTACCTGTGCCTATAACTCCTGCGGCCGCAGTAAATGAAGCTGGGTTAAACATAGCCGAAACCGAACTAACTAATAACTGAGGGGCTATTGTTGGGTTTTCAGCAACACCTTTAAGCCAACCAAAAAAACCACCCCCATTAGATTCATACACCCTGTTAAAGTCCCTCATTTCATCAGAAGGAGGCATGCTGTTTAATCTATTAACATCATCAATAAATTCAGCAATGTCTTGATCACTCATTGTTTTTCCTTCTAAAAAAGCCTCAAGACCTTCTCCTACAACTCCAGCCTGCGATTGTCCAGTTTCTCCTGCTCTCCATAAGTCTCCAAAAAAATCGGTAAACTCATTTTTACCAAAAGTTCTTTCTATAAGAGTGGGGTTTTCTTGAGTTACTTGTAATGAACTTCTATCAACAGGCTGCCCGCTTTGTTCTTGAGGTTGTTGTAGTTGTTGTTGCTGTTTTTTAGTTTGATCATCAACAAAAGCAATCTCTTGACCCTTTTGATATATATCTATAGCCTCTTGTTGAGGAGCTAAAGCTTTTTGAGTAGAAGGATCTGGTGTAAACTCAGGTGCTCCAGGAACTTGTTGTCCTCTATTTCTTCTTCCCGCTTCGAATTGGTAAGGCTGAGAAGCATCCGATGAGCCATCGTCTTGAGGCTGTTGTGATGTGGACTCCATACCTTCCATTTGACCAGTACCAACGGAAGGTTCTTTTTTTTTTAACTCTTCTATCTCAGCAAAGTATTTAACATTAAAGTCGTCTCGAGTACCATCATAAAGGTCTTCCCTGGTGACAACTTCATATACTTTTTCTTGATACTTATTGTCTTTCGCGGCCTCAACAAATTCTTCAAAACTTTTGTCTGTTAAATCTTCCTGTACTAATACCTTGTATAGCTTTTGCGCTTGTTCCATCTTTTATAAAGGTTTGCTTTTTTTATTTTTATTGTACTTTGTTCTTTCTTTATTCATAGATTGTTTTAAGAAATCATAAGCTTGTCTTATACTCTTATTGTTGGTGTCTTTAAATTGATACATCGCTTCCTTTCCATCTGGACCGGTAAAGAAAAATTTTATATTCCCACCAAACTCTTCACCACCGTCAGCATCCGTAGCCACTACTCTAAATTTAACATTGTCTGCCATTATAGGAGGCATTAATTGTTCTATCACTTTACTAAAGCTACTTTGTATATCTTCCTTATTTGCGTTTACTCCGTCATCAAAGTTTTCATCTAAAATGTTTTCTAAGTAATCAACTGGATTCACATTTGCTCCTCCTATTTGTACTGGAGAAGTGTAGTCGATTTCGTCAATTGTTTTAAATTTAATACTACCAGAAGCCTTATCTGTTCCTGTACTTAAATCATCATAACTTCCTTTCCAAGCATCTTTACCAATATTAATATTATCTCCGTAAGGGTTTGATATGTCATATATTTCATCAACTATTTGCTCAGGAGTTTTTACGTTTCCACTTGGATCTAAAGAGCTTACTGTTTGAACACCATCTTCAAAAGGTATAGTAAATATTACTTCTCCGTCATCTCCTATTGTTCTTGTAATAGGACTTGTTATTTCTGGTTTATCACCTCTATTGTTATTATATATATTAGTTAACTGTGTAGCTGCTTTTGTTGCTAAAGGACCATCTCCAGTTACAAGGTCTACATTGTTTTGATATAAGCTTGTCCTATCTCTCTCTCTATCGTCTCTTCCAATTTCCGTAGCTGTTTTAGGTCGACTCTGAACAGGCTGAGTTCCTTTGGTAAATCCTGCTTTTTTACTAATTTGTGCAGCAAATCTGTTTCTTACATATTGCTCCATTTCAGCCTCCTGCTCTTCGTTAAACTGAGGAACTAATCTTCCCGAACCATCTTTAGCAGGAATCATTAATATTTTAGAAGGATCCTCAGCGGCTACGGCAGGGTCTTGAGTAAAACTTTCAGTAGTATAACCCATGTCCTGAAGAACACTAATTTTTTGCTGATCATTATTTATTACCGTTCCTATTAAGTCGTTCATTAATTCTTCAGAACCCTCTAACTGGAACCAATCTTCATAAGTAGTTACGGACTGTCTTGTTCCCGGATCAACTGTTACAATCTCCCCTAACTTCTCTACTTCACTTGAAACCGCTTCACTTGTGCTTTGATAATTACTTTTACTATTCAACCTTACATTTATAGTATTCATACTTAAATGATTAGCAGGGTCAGCTAAATATTCATCTGTCATTGGTATTGGTTCTCCTGTTTCGGGGTCAAATTGTTTTTTAACAAAAGAAAGTGTACCCGTAGTTGGGTTTACATAATAATCCATATTAGCTAAGTTTCCAAAACCAGCTATTCCTTCCATTTCGTATTGCTCTGCAATATTAGACTCATTATTTTGTACTCTAAGTTGTGCATTTTGGAAATCTTTATCAAACTTAGCAAACGCATTTTTTACATTTTTAAAATTATCTTGAACATTTTGAGTGTTTTGTAAAAACTCAGAAGGACTAATTAACCCTCTACGCATTAGATCATTTTGAGACTGAATATAATTTCCAGCCTCACCACCCATTCCTATAATTTTACTGTTTAAAGACTGGTTGTCATATTGCTCCAAATCCTGGAGCTGATTCATTGTTTCTCTGGTCTTCTTTTCTATTTCCGCCTTTCGGCTTTCTCTATCATCTCTTATTTTGTTTATAGTATCAGTAAGACCAGTTGTAACCGCATTCCAATCAACTTGGGTTTTGGTCATGTCACGTTCTTTCCTATAAACGTACTTGTCAGTATCTACAATACCAGCTGTTCCTTTTATGTTTAAATCTCTTGCCATGTTTTATTATTAATCAAATATAGAATAATCAAAATCACTATAATTACTTCTACTTCCTTGTCTAAAATTTTTTCCTGTTATTTCTTTTGATGAAACTATATCCATTAATTCTGCGTCTGATTTACCTGGATATTTCGCTTTTAGCCCCTCCATAAACTCTGGGCTATCCATCATTTTTTGTGCTCTTTTATCATTCATAGATTTTCCATATAAAGGAGCAAGATCTCCTATTCCCGAAGCCACTTTACCAATACCTTGAAAACCAGATTGTATAGCTTGCACTCTTGCTTGTTCTGCCTCTCTTGCTCTTTGGTCTTGCATTTTAGCCTCACCTACATCAAATCCAATTTGTTGTTGTTTTATAGCTTCTCTTGAATCGGCTTTCATTTTGTCTAAATTAAACATTTCGTCCGCCATAGCCATACGAGTTTTTTCGGTTTCAGCTGCTTGTTGAGCTCCAATCCTTCCAGCTCCAGCTGCTAATGCTCTTGCGTCCCCCTCTTGCAGTGCTTCAACAGCTTGTCTATCCGCTGCTAAATTAGCTTCGTTTTGAGCTTCAAACGCATCTAAAGGAACATCTAAACCTGCATATTCATCTACTTCTGCTCTTCTTCGAGCTTCAGCCATAGCTTTTTCTGCTGCTTGTTCTGCTTTTTTTGCTGCTTGTTTTTGTTTTGAAGCGTTCATAAATCCTTGCACTGCCTGAGCCCCTCCGGCCGCTATACCTACTACCGCTGCTGTTGTTACTGCCATAATTATAATTTTTTTATCATTTCCGTTGTATAAGAACTTCCTTCCTTAAAACCACATTTTACATAAGTGTTTATTAAAGGCTTGTTTTTAATCAACGCATACACAAATTTATTTCCCAGCTCACCTGCTAAATTCGCTATAGTACTGATTAACAATTCAATAGCCTCTTTTCTTCCTTGTCTGTTTTTATAATTAAGGTTTGATATAATCCAATCGCACCACACGGCCTTAGAGTTTGTTAAATACATAAAGCCCGCACAAACAGGAACTCCATCGTCATAAACTATAAAACCACCCATACCATTGTCTGGTAAAAAATCTTTTGAAGGAGGAGTCCAACGCCAATCTTTCCACCATTGACATAATATATTTTCGTAATCTCCTTCGTTGAGTGGTTCTATATTCAATTTCATTACTGCAAAGATAATAAAATCTATGGAAAGCTTTTCATTATACTTCCTCCTACAGCGAAGAGCTCAACCGCTCTTGTGTTTGTGTTTTCTAATGTAAACTGCATAAAGTATCCACGAGCTCCGTGAGACTCAGCAACAACGTCTTTAAAATAAAATACAAAACTATTTGGAGGTGCATTTGTACCTATTACAGGAGGGTTAGTCCCTGGCTCAGGTATTGTGCTGTCAACAGTTACTATAAGGTTTAACCTATCTACCGCTGTCACCTGCCCTGCATATATAGGGGTTCCTCCTACTGAATAATACATGTAATCTCCAATACTTAGTATGCTGCTAATTTCAACATTAAAAGTATATTCTACAGCCGCAGGCGGTCCTATCACTGTAATAACAGTACCTATTCCGTTTACATTTCTGTCTCTATAATCTCTTGTTCCTTCGTTTTCTCTAATAAAAGTAAACCATTCTCCTTCCTTTTGTTCAAAAAATGTAGACAACATTGATCCATCACCAAGGTCTGTAAATAAGTTGGTACACGCCCATCTATCATCACTCTCGTAAGACATTGTTTTAAAAAGCTTAATGGTTTTAGGCTCTATATTTAACACTCCTGTAATGGTAGAGTTATACTGAACTCCGTAATAATTGTTTCTTAAATTATTTGTGTTATGTCTATATAGATTTCCTCCAGACCATGTGTAGAAAAAACCATTCATACCAATCATGTAGTCGGCACAAAAAGAATAAAAGGACGGCCACCCTTGGACGTCTTCTGCGTATGATAATGTTTTACAATTTGAATATACAGGCATAATTATTTATTTTAAGGACATGGTATTATTGATCTAACTATCCCAGGAACATAAGATCCACTGGTTTGACTAACTCCCGCCACTCCATTATAAGAACCACCATAACCTTCAGGCGGCAACATTTTAATTGCGTTACCCGCTGTTGGTGGCTGTGTTGCGGGTGAATTAATTGGCTGACACCGTGGATTTTGTGATGGAAAATCCCCAGTATCTATAGTATCTCTATACTCTCTAACGCCAACTGATACATGCCAGTTTCTTACACCAAGACCGTCTTGAGCATCAAAACGACACTTATACTCTCCAACTGGGGCGGGTGTTTGTCCAAACTCATCCATAAAAACCCAATCATGTAAACCTAAAACTCCATTTGGTTGACCGGAGGCACCACCAGCAGGAAATTCACTACCAGCTTGAAAGTAATTAGAACAAGAGTTGGAGTTTCCAAAAGCGTCTACAGGAACGTGAAATAAAGTTGTAGTTATATCTTTAGTGCACACTGTACCTGTTGCGGTCCCTTGAGGTTCTGCTGTAGAAGAGTCTATTCCTGTTAAAGATCTTGGGCATTCTACCGTTATTCCCCACCAGGTGTTTGCACAAGGAGCTACAACTTCAATAGATAAAATAGTGCTTGTTACGCCAGGTGGAGAAGGAACAACCATAGTAGCCCCTCTATATTCCATTCCTGAAGCTGGCCAGTTGTTTGAGGGTAAATTAGGTGCGGCCGGACTGGCCCCATCAAAACCTACAGGGATACCTATTCCTGTTGTATTACCACATTGATTTCCCGCAAACCCGTTAATAAGGAATCCTTGATTGGTAAAATTCCAGTCTAATAAAGTGCTGCCTGGTTCAGGGTCGGGAGCAAAATTACTAACTCCAGTTATACCAGGTGTTGTTATATTTCCAACAGGATCCCAACCAGTTGTTCCGCTATTATAAGCAAATCCAGCAATAGTAAGGGGAGCTGCGTTTTGAATACCTGTATCTGCACAAGCATTACACTGAGTACCCCCTTTAGGCGGCCCATCTCCTGTTCCTATTAATCCTGTTTGATACCCTCCAAGTAAAGAACTATATTCTGAAGCGGTAACCCCATTGTAAGACCAGGTGCATTTATCAGGTATAGGAACACAAGTAACATTACTGACTCCTGGGCTAAACGTAATAATAGCTGCCCCTGGAGTAGTTCCTAATTCAAAATCCACTGTATAAACACCTGTATCACCTTGTGCTACAAACCCTCCTGTTCCACAAGGAACTGCGCAAGAAGGGCAGTTTTGAGGTGGTCCTAAAACTCCTCCTGTTTTTACTCTAACTATTCCTCCTAAAGAATAAAATCCATCAGGAGCTTGAGTGGTTAAATTAGAATCTGTGTATACATTTCCTGCTGAGGCAAATGTTAATCCGTCATAAAAAAAAGGTTGTAGTGGCATAATATTTAATTTTAAATTTTTAACATGTTCCTGAGTCAATAACAAATCCCTGAGCATCTAACTCTATCCAGTTTTTAGGGTTAGTAGCAGCTGGTTGAGCAGCGTCTACTATATAAAATCCTGCATCTACTGTAGACTGAGGATCGCAACTTAAATTTGCAAAACATTGGTCTCCTAATACAGGAATCGCATTTGATCCATTAAATGAATACTTATTATTTCCAAATGTATTTGTATCTACTTGACAAGCAGCTGATTGAGTTCCTTGTCCTGGACTAAAGAAAATTTGCTGGCAATTTCCTTCACACTCACAACACACAGCCTCAATAGTACTTGAAGGTGGCTCATAACACAATTCATTTTCTATAATATCTCTAAAGTCCCAAACCAAATATAAGTACTGATTACCTATAGGCATATTGAAGTTTAAATTTGTAGCTTGAAAATCTTGAATACCAGGTTGGTTTAAAATAGGCGTAACATCAGTAGCTGTTGTTAGTAATAGTGCTATATCTACTGGGGTGTTTTGAAATTCAGTATTGCTTGAAAGCATTTTAAACCTATGTAGATTTGGGTCAAAATCGAAAGTGTCTCCCGCTAATTTATTTGTACCTAAAGTTATATTTGTTCCGTCATAAGGGAACATTCCTACCGACCTAACTCCTATAGCTTGAGAATAATGAGAAGTTGGAACATTTACATTTAAATTTATAGGGTCAGTTTGTGTTGGGCTAAAAGTGTTTCCATCGTTCCATTTATAAAATATATGTATAGACTCTTGATCATAATTAGGGGTATTAACAACCACCTTGATAACAGTTAAAGGTATTTGAGGTGGACACTCTACTGTTACATTATAAGAAGCTGACGAACTAACCGGAGTTATAGTTACACTTGCTGTGTCAGGAGTTGCAGATGTTTTGTTAAAACTAAAACTACCACTGGTAGAAACATTTCCGGAAGTATAAGTTATGCCATTCCAAACTATACTAATATTGATTGTTCCTGAAGATATGGTGTAAGGCACATCTACCTGTCCTATTACTGGTCCTAAATTAACGTCATATATTAAATCTTGAGTGGTATTAACTTGTGTAAGTAATTGACCACAAGGAACTTCTGGTACAGGTACCGGAACAGCCCTATCGTTACTACTCAATACATATTCATTCATATATGGATCGTACCCCCCTAATTTTTGAGTTGTAAGAGCCGCATTAAATTCATCTCTAAAATATGAACGCATACCAAAAGATGATATTGCTTTTAGTTGATCGCTATTAGCTGAAGCTCCTTGTAAAGATAAAACAACTCCTCTTTTAGTGTCTGTAAAAAACATTTGAGCTCCCCAAGAAACAAAACTTTCAGGATTGAAACTAATACCATATTCTTCTATTCGAGCTATCTGAGTTCCTAAAACTTCTGGAACAGAAACAATAGCACCTCCTCCAGTAGAATCAGAAACTACGTTTTTACTGGCCAACACATAAGATATTCTATCTTCTTGTAAACACAATATATCTGTTTCACGAGAGTGTAAAATCATAATTGGTCCAAAGCGAGTTTCTAAGTCTTTAAAGTTAGCTAAACCTAAATTAAACTCATTTAAATTGTTTGAATTAGCCGAATCACTAAATACTCCGCTGTATGTCATTCCCGCAAACCTATCCGCTTCTTTAAAATCTTGATTTGACACGGCTACTTTTCTTTGTCCTAATTCAAAAGATTTTCCATCAATACGGTCTTGTATTCTAAAACTTTCTACACCATTACCAAAAACATAACAATTAGCAAAATCAATAGTTGTTATCATTGGAGTAGTTCCTAAAACTTGATCAGAACAAGGTATAGGGTCTCCATTAGCATCTTCACAACCAGTTACTATACCTGAACTGTTAGTGGAGCTATTGTATTTAGTCGCTGCTGAGTGAACTTTAAAGCCTGAAGGGTCGGTTTCTATATCTAACAACTGAGAAGCGTCAAAAAATAAATTTGGATCAGTTTCTGAAGGTTCTGTTTCAAAAACAAACAAACCATCTGAAAAAGATATTTGTACCCTAAGATTACTTTTAGCCGGTCTTTTTTTCGCAAAACCACAACGAGGCATACCAGAGTTCATCATTACAAACTGTTCTCCCGCTCCATTTTCATAAACCCAAACTTTAGTTGAAAAACAACTAATACCAGGTGCTCCTCCAGAAGTAGATGTATTTGTAAAAACTAATGTAGGGTCAAATGAAATAGAAGTAGCGTCTGCTATTTCTGCATTTGCAGTAGTCATAGCGTTTTGTAATTGCTCACCTACAAGCATAGCGTGAATATTAGCATAGTCTTGAGTGGCAATTATTGATTTTGTAAACTTCATTCTTTTCCCCTGACAACGGCTGTTTTTGTGATCTCTTCTGTTATCTATAGATATTTTAACCACAGAACCGGCAGGTATAGTAGCCGCCACACCCCCATCATTTACACCACAAGAAAGGGTTACGTTATTATGACCCCCACTACAACCTTTATCGTCATTAGTTCCGCTTTTTTTACAATTTATATCTTCTCTAACATTTGGGTTTATAGCTGTCCAGTTAGATGGTTTTAACCTCATGTATAACCCTGGCTGAGAAACAGCTGTAATTTGCTGTGTATACATAGCTTTTTTATCCAACACTTCACATAAAGCTGTTACCCCTGTAGACCCCTGAGCGTCCATTTTTACACGAAGCTTCTGTCCTATTTGAGCTACATTTTGTGAATCCCCTTCTAATCTAAACCAAAAACTGGCTAAGTCTGCTTGAGTTATATTTTCAGGCCCTCCAGCAGCATTACCAGTTCCGTCTTGCTGATAGTTTAAGTTAGAAAAAATAGTATTATAAGCTCCTTCAGTTGGTTTTACAACAAACTTATATTTTTCTGCCCACCAAGGAGCAGGAACATCTGAAGGAATAGTTACCTGTATTTGATTTTTATTTTGCATAAACTGAGACCCAAAGTACACGGTATTAAATTCAGAAGTTAAAACGGTAGAAGATCTTCCAAACTTATCCATATAAACAATACCTACCTCATAATCTCTATTACTATGAAGACTGCTGTTTTCTGAAATCTCAGAAACAGCTACTGCTGATGTAGCAGGGTTAAATGCAAAATAATTAAACTGATTACTAAAATTACCAGCCACTCCAGGATTAGCAGGGTCGTTGTCAAAATAAAACTGAGCTCCTGGTAGTTGTAGTCTAAATGAATTACCTAAAGCTGTAAAACCAATTGGTTCTTGAACACATATAGACCCTACTGGAGGAAAGGTGGTTAAAGGTATGGCTGGGCAAGATCCGTTTATAGAAGTGTTTAATAACTGCAAAGTATTTCCGTTAGCTGATTGTAATGCAAAATAAATAGCATTATTAAAGTAATCTGTTAGCGTTGTTCCGTTTTGTATAACAGGCGGATTTGTGGGTGGTAATAAAACAGCCATGTTAGCCGAAGTTCCTACAGCCGCTTGAAACTCCGAAGAGTTTATTAAATCAACCGGAGTAGGATATGAAACCGGAGTTGTAAAAATCCAAGTAAGATTAAAATCAGGAATCAATGTGGTAACCACATCAGGGCCCCCGTTATCGGTTTGACTTACGTTTTGAACATTAAATTGAAAAGAAAGTGAAAGCCCTGGCGGGATAGGAGAAGGTAAGCTGGACAAGTCTATAGTCATTTGATTGTCAACAATAGTAGTTGCCCCACCTCCTATATCAATAACCCCAGAGCTGGAGCTTATAGTTGACGCAGGATCCAGCTCTTGATTTCCTAATTCATTAGAAATGGCTGTTAAAGTATATTGAGTAGGAATAACCTGTCCTCCAGGCAGAAGGTTTCCTGATCCGTCAATAAGACCTCTTTCTATATTGTATTGGTCTACATAATTTCCATACATTAAACGATTACCTTGTATAGTTTGAGCTTTTGCAAAACGAGGAACATTATCGTAAAGTCTTAATAATTCATCACTACCAATAACTGTTAAAACTTTTTTGTTAGAAAATTGTCGGGTTATAAATGTATCGTTAGAAATCCCCTGGTCTGCTTTGTTTATTCTTTCTACTAAAAATATATTATTACTCGTGGTTTCTTTTACTAACAACTGAATTTCTTTTACCCTTCTGTCTCCTGTTGAAAAAGTTACATTAACCCTATTACGACTATTAATCATTCCATCATTTAGAAAATTTTCTAAACTAAAATTGAACTCTCGAGGAAGAAAAGCTGGTTTAGTAAATAAAGACGTTGCACTATATCCTTCATTAAAATATCTATACCTATATGCAAAACATAAAAATCTATTTTCCATATAGTCTTCATCTGATTGATTGTCTGGAGGAAAGTCTAAGTGAGGGGCTCCTAACGGAATTGTGGTAGCGGTTGGGTCTTCAAAACCTGGTATCTGAACAATTACATTTAAATCTTCTTCTTCCAAAGGGTCTAAAGTACCTGGAGCGTCACTTGGATAAGCTACTCCGCCTTGGCCCGTTACATCTATATATCGAGGGGGATTTAAATCGTCAGTAAAATAAAGAAAGTTTCCAATTTTATCTACTCCTGTTATTAAAAATTTAGGATCAAAATTTAAAACAGTTTCACTTTGAACGTGATACGTCAAAGTATTTGTATTTGTTTCAAAAGATACAATTAAATCTACCTTTCCTGAAGATGATGCTGGGTTAGACTCGTCATGAACAAACCAATAAATAGTTTCTCTCATTCCATCTTCGTAAGCCCCTATACATCGAGCGCTTCCTGACAAAGGTAAATTGTTATACATTAAAGTTGTAAGACGAGTGTTTCCTCTTGAATTTTCTACCGCCCCAATCTCAGTGGTCTCAGTAGAACCAAGCCTTACATTTAAAGCGTCTACATATTCGCCTGGAGGAACAAGACGTTCGTCCACGCTTTTATTCATTTTACCCGCAATAAAATTGGTTTGTATTAACATATTACTTTATCCATTTAGCCTGACCTCTTAGATTCATTAACAGTCTACCAGGGTGCATATTACTAATTCTTAACTTTGCATTTCTTAGTAAAGAGGATCGGTCTTTACGAGCTCTGTTTACCAAGTATTCTGGAGCAGATATTCTGTTGTTTAAAAAAGAAAATTTAATAGCAGCGTAGATAAATTCTTCAAATAGTTTGTTAACACTTACACTGGAGTCGTCTCCGTTTTCCATACCATCTGAAACATATTCTAACACTATTGATTCTCCTGCTAATCCTGAGCTAAAATTAATAGCCCCTCCTCTTTTGTCAATACTAAATGTAGGATTTGAATTTGCTGTTTCTGTATTTAAACCAAATCTACTTCCTATGTTGTAATCAAAATACCATTCACCGTCTATATTAAACCCCATCTGTCCGTTATATGGACTGTTTTGGTTTAAGTAAATGCTTTTTTTAACACCATCAATCCTGTCTATATCTAATTTAGATTTATTCGGCTTTAAAACATTTCCATGAATATCAAATAATATTTTATAGTCATTGTCCTGTAAATATGCTCCACTCCAATTTGTTTGAATGTTTTCTGTAAGGGGTTTTAAACAGCCATCTTTATAACAAGATATTCTTACCCAGTTTACATAGTCTTGAGGAAGTATAAATCTTAACTGATCGTCTACCTGTAATTGTAATATTTTTATTTCCTTCATCGCGTCATAGTTCAATTCTTGAATTGCTCTTTTAGCAAAAAATAAAACCTGATAACGATTGATGTTGTTAATTAATTCATTGTTACCCTGAAACATTAACATAAAATTATTTACTATGTCGTCTAAAGATATATATTGATAAGAACCCCAATTTGCATCTTCAGGTACATTTCCTCCGTTTTCGTAATATTGATAGTCTGTAATATATGTCATAATAATTAACTTGTTTCTTGTGTATTCATTTGTTCTTCTCCTAATCCAAATTGCAGGACCTCTGCCTCTCTAATTTCTATACCAACGTATTGACAAATCTTAGCCACTAAAGCTGGCTCATCAGAAAGAGGGAGTTCAAAGTCTTGAAAGTCAGGTTGAGACGCATCAAACAAGGGCTCTCCGCCAACTAAGTTTTGAAACGTCCATCTTGGATCTCTTGGGTATCTAATATATTGAGCCTTAACATCACAAAACCCCATGTTGTCTCCCACAGTGTAAGGAATATTAAAACCGTCCCAAACTGTTGGATATACCGAAGCAATATTACCATCTAAAACATAACATGGATATTGTTTCGTTGGATATGTAAGATTAGAACTTGTTAAATTATATATTTTTCTTTGACTTACTCTTTCTACTTCCACAATATTTCTTGAATCAAATATTGCATAATTTTCAAACGTAGGAAGAGCGTCTGGATTTACAAATAATTGAGCCGAACAAATAATAGTATCATTATTGCTTCCAGGGGCTGAGTTTAAAATTTGATTTACAAACCCTTGTAATCCCAGTGATCCTGTTACAGGATAATTAGCTATACCAGTAGCGCTTGTATTGATAACTAAATCGCCTGGCTGAACTCCAGCTGCTAAAAAATCAGTATTTGTGTCAATCAACGTGTTACTACCAGCTAAGGCTGTTGTAGTTGTTCCTGCAACTCTTAAGGTAGGGTACCTGTATAATTTATTTATTAAATAATAATCATTAGGTAAAAAATAAGCGGAAGGACCTGATAGTCCAGAAGGAGCATTTATTGCTCCACCAGCATCAACTAAAGTTAAAAACGCTTGTACCGAAAAAGTATCAATAACTTCTTCTAATCCTTTTATTATATCAGCATAGCCACTACCTGAGCTACGATTGTTTTCTCTGTTTATCCAGTTGTTGTACTGATAAAAATAATCTTCAAACATGTCAAGTTGAGCTTGTTTTGCGTAAAGATTAAAATCTTGCGGAGAAATATATCCGTAGTTGTTCTTGTTGGCAATAGCCAATACAGTATTTCTTACATCATTTATAGGCATCTTGAAAAACTTTTTACAAAGATAACAAAAAAAAAGAGGCTCTAATTTTTTTAGAGCCCCTCTTAAAAATATAACAATAGTGTTTACGAGAATGCAAAGTTTGTTGCCCACTGAATATCAACTGTACCGTCTGATTTAACATAAGGCATTGGGATAGTTATATTTGTCCACTTACTTTCTAAAACTTGTTGAGCGGTTTCTTTAAACTGTGTAGAAAACCTATCTTTAGATGTAGCTGAAGAGTCTCCTAAATCAAAAGTAAGTTTTTGATTAGTAGCACCTCTTTTGTAATGAACAGTCACTTGACCGGTAACCGCGTTACCTCTAATTAAAGTAGCATTGTCTACTCTAACTTTTCGGTTAGGACCATCTTCTCTATCAGATAAAATAAAGAACTCGTCTCCATTTAATAATCCTCCAGCTTTTTCAATAGTCACCGTGTCATCACTAATTACATCAGTGATTTTAAAGGATTGATTAGTTGATAAATTAACAATCATATCGCCTCCTTTAATATCAGTTAAAAAAGCCGCACCGCTTAATTGTCCAGAAAATGCGTTAGCCGCAGCTACCAAACTGTACGCTACTCCTGATCCTTCAAGAGTTGCAGTTGCTGATCCGCTAATACTTAATACATCATTACTGTCTACAGCTGTAACTTTAGCAAAACTTCTATTAGCCAAAAAAACAAAGTCACCAACATTAGCTGTTGAAGTAAATGTTTGACCCGTATCTGTTAGCTTCCCTGCCGCAGTTCCAGTCGTGGAGGATGAAACCGCTATGGCTGCTCCCGTTGCAGTGGAGCTGTCATAAATAGGAATTTGTACGCCTACATACTTTGCCATATCTAAGCTATAACTATTGCTGAAACTGCCTTCGCAGGAACGTATGCTGCAACCACATTAGTCCACTGTGTTTCTAATGCTAAACTCATAGCATTTTGAAGAGAGTCTCTCATTTCAAAGTCCGCAGCTCCAACACTTCCGTGAGTAAGAGTTGCTGTGTTTCCACTGTTGTAAGTGATAATAGTCTCAGTATCACTTGATCTTGTAATAGCGATTACATCTGAAACGCTAAGAAAGAAATTTGTTTCGCCTGTTACAGGCACTGATAAAAATTTGTCCATAATTAAAAATTTTAATGGGTTAATAAAACGCAAAGATACAAATAACTACGAATCTGATTTTAGTAACTTTATTAGTCCTTTATAAACTTCTAAACCATCATCACTTTTTAAATAAGACGATACAATATGGTAAGGGTCTTCATTAAAAGGAATGGTTAACATTTTCTTTTTGTTACCAGGTATATTAAAATAAACATCTTTGTTTTTATTTCTAAAAGTTAAAAGTTTTTCATTAAAAAACTGTCTAACCTCGTCTTCAAAAGTTAAATCTGGATCTTCTAACACTTCCATAAAAGTTTCAGGCTCAGATTGAGCAAACAATAAAATATCTCTTTTTAATTCTGCTGTTGACATTTTGTTTACCGCTCCCCCTATTAAAATACGACCAACTGCAATTAACTTTTCTAACGAAAGCTCTTTAGCAGCAATTTGTGCATTTAGTTGAGACTCCATTACTTCAAACTCTTCAGAAGCATCTTTTTCTTTATTCATTTCTTCAAATACAGTGTCTCTTGAAGGATGATAATATAAAAACTCTTGTAATACCTGATTGGTTTTTGGAACACTTAAAAAACCATCTTCAAAAATTATAGGCTCCATTATAGCATTTCCATCTTGCTCATCTATAAAAGGAGATTTTTGATTACGAGCATATCTTAATTGTTTGTTTTCACCAGTCTCTTCATCAAAGTGTAATAAAGGTGATCTTCTGGTGTGATGTGAGGATAACATATAACTCAAAGGAGCTATATCTTTTTTAAGACGATACGTCTTATCTACGAATATTTTTTTTGTTTTTTTCATTTTATTATAATTTAATTAAAGTTAAAAATAAAAGGGAGGTTACTCAGAGAACGTTTACATGTATGCCTTTCGCCTCCCTTTAATTATTTATGCATTATGCATTTTGGAACAAGAAGAAGTTGTTTGCACCTAAAGTACATACAGTTCTTTCTGTTAAGAAGTGAACCTCCATTGCGTCTAAAGAAGAAGTTCTTGCTCCGCCACCTGAACCAGTCATCCAAGTTTTGTAACGTCTGTCTTCAGTTTCAGAAGCTCTGTATCTAACATGTAAGAATGGTCTCTTCGCGTTCTTACCTAAAATTTGGTCGTATACTGTAGTAGAACCAGCTGGAACTAAAAGTCCATTGATTCCTCCACCTACTAAACCACCTCTCATTGTAGGATCGTTTAGGTATTTCCAGTCAGACTTGTAGAAGTCATATCCTCTACGGAATCCTGTGAAACCTAAATTAAGAGCCATCTCTTCATCATTATCAAATAAACCGTATGATGTACCACCCGCTCCGTAAGAGTTTTGAGCAGCTAACATATCGTCCATATCAAATGTGAATTGTCTGTTCATGAAAATAACATTTTCTTCAATAGCACCTTGCTTATCAAGTCTTTGAATAATTGAATCAAAGTCAGCTAATGTAGTTGGATTACCTCCACCATAAACATTACCTCTTTGACCTACAACATGGAATACTCCTTCAGAACCACCCTGGCCATCTGTACCAGCAGCGTTACCAAAATGAATAGCCGCACCAGAACCTGACTCAGCAGGAACCGCCTCAACTAAAGCTGTTTCCATATAATCTTCAAATCTTAATCTTGTATCGTGCTCTGACTTTAAATACCATAAGTAACCATTAGCACCATCTTCTGAAGTGATTTCAATCCATCCAATTTGCGCCATGTCAGAACCAGAAACAGCATACTTATCTTTAATAATAATAGGTTTATTGTCAAAGATGAAGTCATCAGACTCTAAGCTTTCAGTCATGCCTTCAGTTCCTTTCTTAAATTCAGAACCATAAATCCACATCGTAACTGTAGCATTATTAGCCATAGCTTGACCTGCCGCTTCGTAAAAATCACAAGTCACTACTCCTGTAGTGTAGTTAACATTTGTAACAACCGCTTTATTGCTTAAGTTAGAACCAGCCGTATTATCAGAAATCATAACCGTCTGTCCTACTCTTATTGCAATACCACCGTTGCCAGCAGTAGTTGTACCACCTGGAATAGTTGGGTTTAATACATCGTTTACAGTAAACGTTGCTTGATTATCCGCAGGGTTACCGTCAGCATTTACGTTTGTGTATTTAATGTGTAGTCTACCTTGCTCTGCCCATTTTATCATGTCAGAGTTAGTAGGCATTTCAGCTCCCACCATTCTTAAGAAAGATGAGATTGATCTATTACCATATCTTTCAAACTCTTTTTCATAAGTATCTGGAAGATACTGATTTAAAAAGTCGAAGTTGGTAATGTAGTTTGTTTGTAGGGTAACTCGTTCCGCTGATGGAATTAAGTCAAACCCTGGAGTTGCATTTACCGCCATTTTTTTAAATTTTTTAGTTTATACTCTTTTTATACTTTTTATTTTGAGTCCTCTTCCACTCGATGTATCTCCAACTGGACGAATCTTTAATCCGTTTTTGCTGAAGGCTTGAGGCTTGTTCCTTACCATATCAATGTTTTTTGATTTTTTAGCAACATCATCAATAGCTTCGGACTTTCCTTGCTCATAAAAAAATCTGGCAAATTTTTCAGGATTCATTGCAATTGACATTGCTCTGTGGTATCCCTTAGCATCTTTCATCATTCCAGTCTCTTGATCTAAATACGGTTTTATAAATGTATTATAATCTGACTGTTTGTTTCTGAGTTCAGACGTATCACCAGGTCGGTAGTTATAAGTTTTGTCATTAACAGTAATCTCAAAACCTTTGAAATCACTATTGAAAACCTCATTTGTTTTCTGGACAAACCAATCGTACCTTTTATTCATGGCTTCCTCACGAGTTTTAGACTCCTCTACATAACTTTTATAGCGATTATATTCTTCATTTGCTTCAGAACTAACTCCCGGGCTTGACTCAAGTGGTAGTTTGTATTGCTCTTTCTGCTCATTAAAAAACTTTCTCGCTTTTGAAAGTTCTCTTTTTTTGGCTAACTTGATTTTTTTTACAGCTTTTTCATCATCCAGTTCAGAATCGTATCCAAATTTATCATCCATCAAATCTTGAATATCAATAGCATCCAAACCTTCTTCTGTAGCCGCATAGTAATCAGCCAGCACAATGTCTTCGTCTAAGTCATTGTAGTCTTTCTGCAATCGCATAAAGTCTTCAATACCTCGACCCGTTTCTTTTTTATATTTAAAGAACGCTGAAACATCTTCTGGTAAATCTTCATTTGCCTCTCTTTGAGTAAACAAATCATCAACAGATGATATTTCTTTATCATACCTATCCTTAATATATTTAAGAATATCAGTATCTTTTATTCCTTCATCCTGCTTTGGAGGCTCTTGCGTTTCAGCAACAGGCTCCTCTATTTTTTCAGAGCTTGTATCAACTTGCTCTACTTGTTTTTCTTCTTTTGGAGCTCCTTCAAATTTTTCTTCATGTTTATCAAGAAGCTCTTGTTCCAATTGTTGAGTTGATTTTTCTTCAACTCCTTCCACAGCTTTTACCGTGAATTTAGGTTTTTCTTTATTTTCCATTTTATTTAATTTAAATTTTTACAAAGTTAATATATAATTATTATATTATTTTAGCCAATTATCTTGGTTCAAATTCCGCTAAATCAAATCCATCTAAACTATCTTCGTTGGATTCAAATTTTATAGCAGGAAGGTTTCTTTTTCTTTGCTCTATTAGTTTAGACTGTTGAGTGTTTTGTTCGGCTATCCTTCTTGACTTTCCTTCTTCTCTGCTTTTTTCTCTCTCGTCCATTTGTTTTTCTTGCATTCCTTTTAACTGCATTTGATAGCTAAATTCTACAGCCATTAGTTGTTGTTTTAAGGCCGCTTCATTTTTTTGTTTCTCTATTTCCATAGCTGCTTCTGCTTGTTGTATTTGCATTTTTGTTTGCATTTCCATTTGCATTTTTTGTTGAGCAGCTTGAGCCGCAGCTTGTTGAGACTGCATTTGCCCTTGTTGTTGCATCTGTTGCTTTTGCATTTCTTGTTGTTGCTGAGCCTCCATCTTCTGCTTTCTTTTCATTTTTAAAACTTGATTAGCCATTTTTAAGTTTTTAACTTCTCGAATATCAATCGCGTCCTCTAAATTAATATCTTGTTTAGATAAAGCCATTTGTATATTAGCCTCTAACTGTTGTTTTTGCTCTTCGTCTGGACTCATTTCTATAAATATACCAAAGTCATATATATATAGATTTTTTATTTCTTCTAATACACCTAAGTTGTATTTACCAACCTGCATAGCAAACTCGTCTTTAAAATCAGCATATTCTAAAACATCTGCAACTCTTAAAGAAAGAGCTTCCGCAATAGTTTTTGTAATAAATAAACTTGACTGTAATATATGTCTGGTTGCGGTATTTGAATTTAACGCGGCTAATTTTTGAACCCCTACCAATGAGTTAGGATCTGGAGTAGACCCGTCTCTTGCTTCGTTTAGTCCTGTTACAGATCTTATCATATCTAAGTAATGATTATAATTACCGATAAGCATTTGCATTTTTGAGCCTCCGCTATTAGCTGTTAATTGAGTAATAGGAACTTTAGCATTATTAAATTCACCGTCTTGAGTGTAACTTCTACCCACAACGCTACCTGTTTGAAAATACAATCTTAAAGCATCTTCAGGATTATAAGCATTTCCCGTTCCCAGGTCAACCTCATTCAAACCGTCTGCATCTATAAAGACACCATCTGGAACAACCCTTGCTACAACTTGTTGTAATTTTAAATGAGTTATCTGTATAAGATCGGCAAAAGGTATCATTCTTCTAACTAATGATTCAACAACGCCTTTATACATTCTTGGCGCACAAGCTACATAATTAGGCATAGCATATTGACTTGCGGAATTAGGACGCACCATATTTTTCATCATATCCCATTTTATTATGATGTTTGTTCCCATTACCATCACCCCTTCATACCAAACGTCAATTCTTTTTTCTACTTTTTCAAACTTACCCTCTTCTTGCATTTCTTGAGGCGGGTTAAACTGATCGTCTTTTTCTACAGTTTTAAAACTTCCATCAGTCATTGCTTTTTTCTTATAAACAAAACTGTTTGTAGTTTTATAATTAAAAAACAACAAGGTGCAAGTGTCTTTGTAAAACATACTATTTTCATACATTTGAGCTGTATTATAATAGTTGTACCACGATTGGCTATATTTTGATATTTCTTCTAAATCTTTTTCAGTTAACTCTGGATTGATTTTTAAAACCTCGGTTATAGGAATCGTCTTTAACTCTCCCCAATAAAAACAATCTTTAAAATACGGGTCTTCTGTATAGCTATATACAACATTAGCAGGATCTACATACTCTACTTTTATACCATCCCCTTCTCTAAAAGTATGTTTACACATTCCAATACCTAAAGTACATATATCGTAATCAACTCTTTTTCGCGTGTCGTTGTAATGATTTTCTTCAAGCATAGTATTAATAGCTACTTCATTTGCTATTTCAATAGCTGGCTTGTAATTTAATTGCATATACAACTCCATCTCAGTATCGTTTTCTGGAAGTTGGTCGGGATTTACCTCAAAAACATTTACCCCAAAGTCTTGCTCTATTTGTTGATATAGGTTTTTAGACAACATGTTTTTTTCAACCATACGCTGAAATTGATTTCTTTTTTCGGCTGACAAAGCGTCTTGAGCATAACACTTAACGTCAAACAGTCTATCTGACATTCCGTTTACCACAATGTCTACAAATTTTGGAATAATAGGAACCGGGGTCCAATCTAAATTAAGGTAAGATAAATCGCCATCAATAGCTAATTCATTTTTATATTTACCAACAGACTGTTCTCCTCTGGCATATAAACGTAGTTTGTGAAACTCTCTAAATTGATCATAGAATCTGCACGATAAACCATCTCTTCTAAACCACTCATATTGTATTGCTTGACCTACTTGTAGTCCAAACTCTTTTGTAGCCTTTTTGGAATCAGGTACAAACTGATCTGGAAATGCAGCAGACTTTATATCTATCTGGACTTCTTTCATGTAATTATTTTACTTATAGTACTACTGTTATTGTATTTTGCAAAGTTAATACTTATTTTTGATTTTTGTTTAGATGGTGTATAAAGATGCTTTTGGTTGGCCATAATAGCCAGTCCAGAGCTTATAGCAGCGTCATATTTTGTTCTGTTAGTAATATCAAACTTTGCCCAGTCTTCTAATGTTTTTTGAAAAAACATTGATCCCATATCTCCAGTTGTTCTAAAATCTCCATTTAAATCTATACCTACATACTTTTCAATATAAGATTCTATTGCTGCTGCGTGAGACTGTTTTACATCTTCGGAAGTGTTAGGTATGCCCCCTAATTCTCTTTCTGTTTTAGAAAGTTTAGTATAAACTTTGTCAGGTCTATTCATGCTGTAACCTCTGTATCCTCTATTTTTAAAGTGGTATAAAAGTCTGGGCTTGTTGTTTTCTGCCAAGATAGGCATTCCATAAAAAATACAAGCCATTAAAACTTCTTCAAAAAATATTTCAGCAGTCTGAGGTCTTGCAATATATTCTAAAAAAAACTCATTACTTGGAGCTTGATCCATATTAAATTTAGTCAAACCATGCAAAGAACCATTAGACCCCTTACCTACAACAACCCCAGAAATATCATAAGAGTCACAACCAAAAGAACCTAAATGTTCGTTGCCCGGATATTTTAACCCTCTTCTTGTTTCTATGCGGTTTTGTAAATTTTTAGGAGGAGTCCAGCTTACTAAAAATCGCCCTTGTTTATTTGGCGACCATATAACTTTACTATCCTTTATTCCGTTTTCCCAATGAAATGATCCTCTTGTTAAATGATGACCCATAATTAAAGAATCATTATAATCTATTTGTTGATATATTTTAGTTAAATTAAATATAGACTGTTTGCTTTCGTCTCTAAAAGCATGAGACTCGCTTCTTGGAAATTGTCTATAAAATTCATTCAACGCATCTGCGTCATGAGTTAAAGAATTAACTTCATTTTCCCAGTAATCCAAAGCTCCTATTTTAATGTCTTCTCCATCTACCCCAATAACAGGTTGTGCTGGAGTTCTAAATACCGGCATACCATATCTGTCTATATAGCCTTCAAAATTCCACTCCATAGGAACAAACAAACAATAAAGACCGCTTTTTGTTTGACCATTAGCGTTTCTTTTGTTAGGAAAAGAATCGTAGTATAAAGACTTAAAATTATTTCCTCCTTTATCTAAAGCATTAGAAGTAGAGCCCATCATACACTTTCCTATAACTTTGCTACCTAAACGTAAACAAGTTTTAGTTACCCTCCAGTTATTTAAAATATTATCAGGTTTTTCCCACTTACCACTTTCATCGTGTAATAATAATTGTAGCTTTTCTCCGTCATAACTATTGTCACCCGTGTTTTTCCAATCTATTGTAGTGTCTAAACCCTCTAACTCTTCATCAGCTAAAGTGTGCATGTTTTTCTTTGTAATCTTAGAGGCTGGAACTCGGTATGCTAATTCTGTTTTAGGTTTGTCCATACCATCTTGAATAGGTTTAAAAAAGAAAGGGTAATTATTAGATATAGGCACAACTTTATCTGTAAACATTTTTTTAGCATCAGAACCTGTTTTAGACAAAATGCCTATTCTTGCGTCTTTAGTAATAGTAGCTTTATTTACCCCCTCACATGAGCTCATAAAAGAAAAGCCTGAACGTCTTATTTTTAAATAACACATTCCAAAGCTTCTTTTGTCTGCCTTACACGCCTCCCAAAAAATATAAAATATTCTGTTTGCCTCTCTAAAGTCTGGGTGCCCTACATCAATTTTTGTCCATTGCAAATACATGTAATGAGTTCCTGTTATATAAGTAGGGGCTCCGTTATTCATAAAAAATGTACCATATTCTCTTCTATCAAACTCTTTTTCAATGTAGTCTACCCACTTACCTTTAAATTCATCTGGTGTCTCATGCCATTGAAAAATAGATTTAATTCTTTTTAAATCTTTATGTAGTTCAGAGGCCTCCCAATATTGATCTTCTTTTTTATCAGATCTTTTTATAATATCTTTTGATTGTAAAGGCAGTCCAACTTTTAAACCGTTGATTTCGTATATTTCCCCCAGCGTTCCATCTTTTGAAATAATTACAATATCATATTTTTCATTATACCCATAAGCCCATGTATGAGCTCTATTTTTATTGCTCAACACATTTTTAGGAATAACATCTTTTATTATTCTATATAAATTATTTTGATCTTGATTCTGCAAATCCTTTTGGTGTTGTGTTTTTCTTTTCTTTAACCGTTCCCTCTAACAATGCTTTTTCACTTTCTATTCTGTTTAATATTTCAAAAGCATCAAATATTGCCAACTTCTTTGTGGCTGCTGCGTTTTTTAATCTATCTGCTGCTAACTCATCATCTTTGTCGTATTTTATAATATCTTCTTTAGCAACCTTAATTAATTGTTTTACAGCTTTTTTACCAGCCTCTATAATTTGTAATTTAATTTCTTTACTGTCCATTTTATTTATATTTATAAAACATTACAAAAACCTTTCTACCCTCCTTCCATGATTTGTTAGGATATTTACTATGGAAATAAGAAGAAGGGTACGAAACCATCCTGTTAAACTCATAACCCACCACGGTACTAAGTCTCCATTTTTCTAAATTATTTGCATCCACATTTATCATTTTATCATACTCTTCATTAGTTATATCTGTAGGTATTTGACCACCATATATATCATGCTCCCATAAAGCGGTGCCATGAAGTTCTTCTTTTTCTCTTGGAGACAAATATAAAACTAAAGCTCTGTCAGGTTTTTGGCCGTTTATATTTAGGTCAGAGTGTATACGCCAAGAAGTGTCTAACTCATCAGTAGAAACTCTAAAAAAACTTAATATATTTTCTAAATCTCTTGCTTCGTATGATATAAGTTTATTTAACATATATTTATTAAACTCTTGCGGAGACTCTTTAATGTAAAAGTTTTTATTTCCACTAACTTGTTTTTTAAAATCTCCATTATTTAAATACTCGTTTACAGAGCTTAAAATATTAGAGTCTATAAAATCATCTACAATATAAATCATAAAATCATAGTTATATTATTAGTAAACATTCTGTAAAGTTTTTCATTATCTACTCTAAACTCATATTCACTGTTTGGGGTAAAAGAAATTTTATCACCTTCTTTTACGCCTTTATTTATTAATTCTTGATTTATATATTTAATTATACCCACTAAAGGTTCTTCTTTTCCTTTGTCTATAAAAAAATCTTCTGCATCAATAGGTTTTACAAAACAGTACTTTCCATGAGCACTCCACCTGTCTTTTTGTTTGTATAAAAAAAACTGATCGTTATCTACAAAAAACAAATCATCTTTAAAATAACTCTTACCGCTTTTTTCTCTTCCCTTCATATCATTATAATATTTAAAAACATTATGATGAACAAGAAGAGTGTCTCCTTGTTTTATAGGCCCAGTATAATTAATGGGTGTTTCTACGACAATAGCAAACCTATTTGAAGAAGAAGCGTCTTCTTTTGATGTACTTGTAATTAAATCTATATTTTCTATATTCTTAATATTGTCATAACGCTTACTATTGTAAGGTTTGACAATAAAACTAAAAGGTGATTTCATTAAAAATTTATATTAAATTCAACTGATACAGGAAGTGTTTTTAAAAGCTCCTTCCAAAGATATACTTCTTCTTCTTTTTGTATCCAAATTTTATAAGATTTTGGCTCTTCTTGTATAAGGTGTATCGAGTGACTTCCTCCTAATACATATTGGCCAACAATGTAATGCATAGCGCCAGATTTATAATCTGCACCAACTGATATTTTTCTAATGTCCATTTCATTTATATTTAATTTGATGTAAATTTAATACTTACCCTTCCTGTAAAAGCATTTGTAAGCTCAGTGTTTGGTGGTATTACAACGAGAAATAATCCCAATCCAGCTGCTAAGGCCGTATCTCGTAAACTCATGTTGCAACAATTTATTCTCTCTTCAGCTTCAATTTCAAAAGTACAAGATCCTATAAGAGTAAACGGATCTTCTTGAGCGCAAGGATTTCCCGAGTAAATAGAGACCTCATAACTCCCTAAAATTGTTGTAAGGAAATTTACATCTATAGAACAAATCGTTAAATCATCCACCGCTGTTCCGCACGATCCAGCTGCGGGATTTACAAAAAAGAACCCTGCCATGTGATCAGCAGCAGTAAAAGCTCCGGCTCCAGGGTTATTAGGAAGAGCGTTATTAATCCACACTTCTCCAGCTTGAAAAGCAACTTGATCTATTCCCATGAAAGTATAAGGAGCTCCCGTAGCGTAAACTCCCTGTCCGACAAATTTTTGGGTTATTACCAAACTATCTGTAGTTGTTGAAGCGGTTGGTGTTACCCAATTTCCGTCTCCCCTCAAGAATGTTGTAGCGCTTCCTCCAGCTGGAACATGTCCAACATTAGTAGTTCCGGCATAAGCGTTAGAAGCTACTGTTACCGCTCCTGTAGTAGGGGTTATAGTTAATGGGTTTCCGCTTGATGTTCCTGAAGCGGCTGTTGATACACTTGATACTGCTCCTGATGCTGGAGAGCCCCAAGCCCAGCCTCCCGCTCCATCTGCTACTATTACATTAGAAGCTGCTCCTGTAGATCCGGTACTATCTTGTATAGCTGTAAATACACCTGTATAAGCGGTTATAGAGTTTGAGGCTCCTGTTAGTGTTATGCTGTTTGCAGCTGTATTTCCTTGAGTCAAAACAGAACTTAAATCCTGTAAAGAAACCGTTCCCCAAGATCCATTTCCTTGTAAGAAAGTGCCCGCAGTTCCCCCTGCCGGAACGTACCCTACATTAGCCCCTCCAGCATAAGTATTAAACTGTATATCCACAGCTCCTGTTGTAGGGGATATGGTTGCCGGTGTTCCTGTAGAAGTTCCAGACGAAGCAACTACAGATGTAACCCCAGCTGATGAAGACCATTGAACACCTGTACCTGTTGAAGTCAGAACTTGCCCTGAAGTACCTACTGAAGCTCCAGCATATAAAGTTCCGGTTAAAGATATTCCTGCTGTGCTTAATGTTGTTCCGTTTGCTGAAAACGTATTATTTCCACTAAAAGTATTTGTTCCGGCCGAAACTATATTTGAGGTTGAATCTAATGATAAAGGAGATGTAGCTGTAAGTTGTATTCCTAATGAAGTTGCTGTATTGCCTGCTGTTAAAACTTGCTGTAAGTTAGGCGTAGATGGCACCGGTAGTGTCCCCCATACAGGATAACCTCCTGCCCCCACTGTCAGTACAGCACCAGCTGTCCCGGTTGAACCAGTACTATCATTTAATGTGGTATTTGTTCCAAAATTTAAGGTAGTTCCAAAAACACTAACATCACCTTCAAAAGTGCTAACTACAGATGAGTCCGTTGTTAATGTAGACCCTGTGGTTAAAGATATACCTCCCCCCGCAGATTCAACTGTAAAGAGAGCTCCTGTCATAGTTGCCGCAACATTTGACTGAGGGTCAACTATCAACGTGTCCTCCCAACCTTGTGTTGATGAAGTAATTGTAGTCCATGTAGCACAAGAACCAGACCCTTGTGATGTTAAAACCTGACCAGCCGCACCATAACTTCCTCCCAACTTTATTTGACATAAATCTATGAATCCAGTATTTACGCCACCAAGTAAACTAATGCTTCCTGTAAGCTGCATTGTCTGAGTAGCTGAATTACCTGTGTCTAAAACAGATTGTAGCCCTTGTAAAGTTGATGAAGTAGTTAAAGAGCTTATTTTAAAAGTAACCGTATTGTTTTCATTACTAACATCAGTTCCTATTAATAAATCTTCCGCAGTTGGTGTAACTGTAGGGTAGACGGTGGTGTTTTCTATTTTTGCCATAATTATGCGCTTACAATTCTATATAATATATCAATATCTAAAGTTCCATCTCCTACTGTTGGGTTTGCCGCAGCGTTCAAAAACAATATATCACTATTTGGTAACAGCTTAGGAGTATCGGCTATAGCCCCAAATACGTCTTGTCCATTAACAAAAGCCTGAGTTGCTCCCAAACCACTTAACCCTGGCGCAACGCACCAACGTGAAGAGGGAACATTTTGACCAAGATCTATAAAAAATTCATTAACAGTAGTATATGGTGTGGTTACAAAATTAAATCTAAACAAAATGCTTATGGGTACAATAAAATGACCTGCAACGCCAGGTATAATAGTAACAGGATTAGTATTGCAGCTTAATAGTTCTGCTGAAGTTACAGTCTTTCTAATTGTCTTGTTTCCAAAAAAAGATTGAAAATCAGAAACCTTTGAAGTTTTTGTTCTGTCATCATCTGTAACGTCTGTTAAAATTACAAAATCATCAGCCGTGGGAATAACGTTCGGGTATGCGCTTGTATTATTTATTTTCGCCATTAGGTTCTTTTTCTTTTATTTCTCCAGTCTCCAAACTAATTACAGCATCTTTTCCGTAAGTCTTCATTAAAGAAGCCTCTAAAGATTGAAACTGAGCCTTTATCTGATCTACTCTTAAACATAAAGAATGTTTCTGTAAAGCTAAGTCTCCTAACTGTGTTTTAACTTGGTTAAACTCAGTGTTTAATTCTTGAAGAGATTTTAACTCTTCGTCTTTAATCTTTTTCATTGTATTTTATTTTATTAAGTTAACAATGCAAAGATAATAAAACTTAAGGAATGTATTTTACTTTCCTTGACCCCTATAAAGTTTACGATAATGTTTGCTGGATTTTAAAGAACTGGTTTTTGTTTTTGAATGCACCCCTGGTCTTTTCTTTTGTTTATTTCCTTTAAAAATATATGAATTTAATTTAGCCATTATTTTTTTACTTTTTCAAATGATCTTCCTCCAAAATACGCTCCAATTACAGTTATTAAAACTAATTGCAAAAGATCTGTCCATTTTTCTTCTACATGAAAATTAATAGAACCCGCATCTATAAATATCATCAAAACAGTGCATACTACTAAAAATATCAAGACCATAGGTCTAACATTTTTACTTAGCCAAGAATCGCTGGCCATGTCGCTTTTCCATCTTTCACTAACTTGTTTCTGTATTTCAGCCTCAGCTTCAATAACAACTTTTTTCATTTCCATTTCAAAAGCTGCTTTTTCTTCTTTTGTTTGAATAAACTTATCTGCGATTTCTGAAGCTTTTCCTACAAAATCTAAAGCTCCTTTTCCTAATATTTTATTTAATATACTCATGATTTCTTTCTTATGTATTCTAATATAATGTCTATTTTCTTTTTTACCTCTTCCATGTCTGCTGCATTTTTTTCATGGTATTTTGAAAACTGTCCTTTTACTTCGTATATACTAAAAACAAAAAATTTATACAAAGCATATAGAGCTCCTAATAATAATATTAATGGTAAACCGTATCCGTCTATTAATTTTAAAATATCCTCCATTAGTATTTTCCTCTTCTACTTTTTGGACTGGATTTTGTGGACCCTCCTTTTCCTGCCCATAAATGTTTACACGCCCAATATCGAGCTGTTAGTTTTGATTTTGCTGTTCCGCACTTGTGTCTTGCTCGAAAACTTCTCCTTGCAGCTGCCGAGTAATTATGTCCATATCCTTTTGCTCCAAAGTGAATAAGCTTTTCTTTTCCCCCTTCACAAGCTTTGACCATCTTTTTTTTACCCCTTTTATAAGAAGGTCTAACTTTATTGCACGCCATGTTTTTTTTATTAACCATAACATTATGCGTTTTTTTCTTCTCTTAAAACTTTAAAATCAGCACCAGTTATTTCATCATAAGGATGCGCTTTTCTTGCTATTTTTTGTTGTTTTTCAGTTAGTTTTTTTATATCCTTATTTCTCATAGGGATTTTATCCATATCTTTCTTACTCATTTTTTTCATGACCTTACTTTTGCTTTTTTAGTATTGCTTACAAATTGTTTTCCTTTTCTTCCAAATCTTTTTTTCTTTTTAGCTGTTTTAGCTCTCTCTTCTTTTGATAAACTTTTAGCTTTTGCTAAGGGTAAGCATCTATCTGGGTTCTTTTTGTTTTTACTTGTACCACACGGCCCCTTTATTTCTCCATCAGTTCCAATGCGAACCCATTTTTCATCCAGCCATTTTTTTAATGCGCCAGCCATTACTTTTTCTTTTTAGTCTTAGGCTTCATAGACTTTAACATCTTGTCTATTTTTGCCGCCTGACCTTTATGCATAGCAGAAGCTTTCTTTAATTCAGAAGCTATTTTTTTTAATTTATTTTTATCTATCATTTCTTTTTTCTTTTAGATGATTTTGCGTAATTAGGATCTTTACAATATTTACTCGCAGCTAAATTTGCATAGGCTGACGGATATTTATCAAAAGTTCTTTTTGCCCAAGCTATACCTGCTGGGCATATTTTATTTCCCTTCTTTTTTGTTCTTCCTCTTTTTGCCATATTAATACAACCATATTGCGTCAGGCTTAACAGGATCGTTATCTACATGTATGAAGGATTTTGCTATCCCCAGTCTTGTAAACCCAACCTTTATTAAAGCATGAACTATTTTTAATCTTTTGTCGGACGAGGAGCAAGCAATGTCAGCAGCACACCCTTTAAGATGAGAGCTGTTTTTAGAAGCCTTATAGCCTCG
>CETN01009427.1_pt1 | contig 47723 bp, 47 predicted proteins | sample 531301 | NCBI WGS metagenome assembly CETN01 (sample SAMEA2622656, study PRJEB7988) | marine metagenome | isolation source: saline water (ENVO:00002010), including
ACTTCTCGCCTGTAATAGGTTTATTGATTAATGTAGGATCAATATCTCTTGTTTGTTTCTTTTTCTTTAGAGAAAAACCAAAGAATTTATTACCTGATTTAACAACAATATCTGAAGAATTATAATCTTTGATATTGCCAATCTTAGGATTAAATTTAGCAATGTCTTTGTGCCAACCTTTTCCAGTCCAATATACTTTAGATGGATTAGGTGCTACTTTTAATATTGCGTTAGATGAAGATATTGCAGTTGCTAAATCATTAAAGTTTCTATCATATTGTGCTAATAATTCAGGTCTTGCACTAGCACCTTCAACATCATTAAACTTTGTTTTAGCATCATCAATTAACTTCAATGCTTCTTCACTATCTAAATTACCACCTTTATATTTTAACAATACAAGTGATGCAACCATTAATTCTTGTGTGCTTTCATTTATTTTAACACCGCCTGCCCCTACTGAACCATCACCAAATTTTTGTTTGGCAAAATTAATTTTTAATCCTTCTTTCTCAATAAAGTCTTCTATCTTTTCTTCATCACCTTCAAAGGATCTTCTTATTTTTACTTTGCCTGATGGGTTTGCAACCATTACTAACTCATCACCTCTTATACCTTGTAAGAAGGTAACAAGTTTATTTAAATCTTCGCTATCTTGGTCGGGTGCATTGATACCTTGGTCGAATGCCTCACCTAAGAATGATTTAAGATTTACTTGCTCAAACTGAACTTCTTCAGTTTTCATACTCTTAACATTTGCTTGTATTCTTTCTCTCTCTAACTTTTTAATTTTAGGTATCAAACGAACTGCGATTTTACCAACTACTGCTTGTTTCTTTCTGATAATATCATCTATTCTTGCTCTCTGTGGAAAACCTAATTCATTATAAGGTTTGCCTTTTGAGAATTTTTTACGCAATAAATTGATAGCATGTTTTCTTGCTTTTTGTTTTATCTTTTCATTTGATGAAGGTCGTTTCATTGCTAGTGCCCTTCGTCTAGCAATCTTCTTTGCTAGTCTTCTCATAACTGCCGCTCTCTTAAATCTTTGAGAAGGTGTAAGTGCCGCCGCTAGAAAATCTTTTTCATCAACAAATTCTGCGTTATCATCTTCTTGATAAAGATATGCAATGTCTTCTAAATCATCTATTTTATCGACTTGCTTAAACATGTCTTTTTCTAATTCTGTAGTATCAGGTACCTCTATAGGTTCACCATAAGGTATAGGTTCATCATAGGAATCTATTGATGGTGGATCATCTATAGGATTGTTATCGTATTCATCTTCAAACAAATCATCTATATTTTTTACTTTTAGTTTTACTTTAGATTTTTCACCCATGATTTTTTTGTAGTCTTGACCAGGTGTCATATCTGCAGTATGCTTTGCGTAGTCTTTACCTATTTCATAAAATTCTTTGAATGTCTTGCTTTCACCTTTTGCCATTTTAGTAATTGTAGCATAATAGATTGAAGGACCTTCGTCTTTACCATATCTGTCTATGAAATCTTTCATAGGCACATCTTTTTCAAATTTTCTTAATTTTTTCTTTTCGTCAGGTGTTAAACTTCTTTCTGTGATTTCTTGTCTATCAATAAAACTTTTAGGTGCAAATCCTCGTTCATTTTCAACTTGCTTGTTTAATGCATCAAGAACTGCACCAGCATTTGAACCATTGAAACCTTGTACGGTGTAATCAGCATCAGGATCACCAGCAACCCAATCATTTTTATTCTTTGACTTTGCATCAGATGCCTGCGCCGGATAATGACCAAAGTCTTCGTTTACTTCTTCATACTTAGGTGATTTCTTTTTAGTGCCGTCTGCTCTTTTAATTAAACCTTTTGCTTTTAAATGTGCGATATCTGTAAATCCTGCTTTGCCTGATTTATATCTTTTCATTGCATCTGCAGTATTAGGTGCTTTCTCATCGAACTGTTTTTCATTAGGTGTATTATCTTCTAAATCTTTTATAAACTTCTCTAAATCTTCATCTGTATCTTCACTCGCCGCTTTTGCTCTTTGCATTTGTGCTGGTGTTGGTGCACCTTTGTCACCAACTTTTCTCATCTTCTCGCCTGAACCTCTTTTAATTCTTTCTCTCTTTTTACGAATATTATCCCAAAGACTTTCTTTTTGCATCTCTTTGGTTTTCTTTTTCATCTTCTCAATATATTCTCTATATACTGCCGCCTCTGCTTTTTTACCCATGACTTTTGCTCTTTGTTCCATGGCGATTGCCGCTTGAATTTTATGAGCATGTGTCTTACCAGATTTTTCTATTTTGTTTACACTTGCTTTTGCAGTTTCGACATCTTTGAAACCGAGACCTTGAATAGTTCCTTTAGGATTTTCATCGGTGTATAAGTCTGAGTGTTTTTTACTGTTTGCTGGTTGACCTGGTTTTCTAGGTATCCTAGGATTTGATTTTTCTGGTATACTTTCATCGCCGAACATTTGTTTAAATTTCTTAGTGTGCTTTGAAGGTTTTGTTTTTCCTGTAGCATCGCCAGGTGCTGGTTTGTAAGTTGAGGGGTCGCTATCTGGTGATTTATCTTGTTTCTTAAAGAATGCATGTCTGGCATCTTTTGTTGACTTGGACATTCCTTTGTAATATTTCGCAGGTTGGGTACCTTTCTTATCTTTGATATCTCTATCTTGGGGTATTTCAGTTCGGTCTTTTTCGTCATCTTTTTTCTTCTCCGATATATCAGTTAACCATTTTGTATATACTGTACCTTCTTTGTCTTTAACATAAACAAAATTAGGACCCTGCTCTATAATTTCGTATTCTTGTTCTTCGTTTAAATCAACAATGATATCTCCTACATTAAATACTTCGCCTAAGAGATATTGTTCTCTTACACTAATAACAGGAAAGTTCATTGTTGCTTGTAAATTAGGTAATGCTTTTCTTACTGCATCATAAGTTTGTTTAACTTCTCTATCTGATAATTTGCTAGGTGAAAACTTTTTAAAACTTTCGTAGTCGCCTTTAGCGGCATACATTCTCATTTTAGTTCCTGATGCACCTGATACATCTTCAGCATCGGCATCTCTTTCACCTGATGATACAACATTGATAGTTTCATAGTTGTAAAAACCATGTCTTGATTTTTCGTTGTTGTATCTGTCTAGTAATTTTTTAAATTCTTGTACTCTATCACTACCTGCAACCATCACTAGGTTTTTATAACCTTTTTCATACAATGCGGATGCAATGTGAAGAGCAGTAGGCATTTGTTTCGAGGAGATAACCACATTGTTTCGTGGGAATGCCTTTTTCAGTATTCTCTGCTTTAATCGTGGATTAAGTGGATTTTTTTTGTTATCTTCAGAATGAGATGCATAGACAAAATGGTCTTTTGCTCTCTTTCCTTCACTTTCAACTTTTTTGAAAAGTTTTTCGTGACCTACAGTAGGAGGATTGAACCTACCGAATGCAAAAACAACTGTATCGCTTTTTTGCTCTGATAACCTTTTAGAAAGGTCTGTGAATTTTATAGTCATTTAACCGTTCACCCAATTTTTAGTTGCAGTAAAGTTTGCTCTACTAAATTCAAGTCGATTGACCAACTTAACTGCGTTACCTTTAACTCTATCTACTGCTACGAAACCCTCTGGTGCCGTAGTCTTTAATCCATCATTTGTTTGCAGAAATGTCCCTATGCTCTTCACTTTAGACAATTTCTTCACTAATAAGTCTTTTGCATCCATTATATTAATATACATATCAACTGTTTGCACAAGTTTTTTTCTTGTGCTTTCAATTTTTTTAAGTCCGTCTTCTTTCATTGCACGGTACTTATCTTTAGCGGCATCTGTTTTTTTACTATCTACTTCTTTGTCCATCTTGTTTTCCCAAAATGTAACAAAGTCATCTATAGTTTTAGATGCATCTTTAAGTTCATCTGATCCTTTAAAGTAAGAGTTCAAATGAACTTTGAAGTTGGTAGGTATTGCAAATCTATTTTTTTCGTCAAAATCCTCTGACATTTTATCTAAGAATGAAGACAACTTACCAACTTGACTTTCCACATTATCAATCATCTTATCAAGTTTGGTTGTCTCATCTTTAGTCAAAGTAATCATACCTGATACATCTTTATATGATGCATCATCGAACCATATAGAATTGCTCTTACGCAACTTCTTTATATTTATATTAAATGATGCCTTCATATCCTCTAATTTGGCACCTTTATATTCTGTATGAAATATAATACCTAAATTTACCTTGTTTATAAACTTGCCGAAAGGGTCATCTTTAGGTACTGCGTAAACTATTGTGTTCGGTTGAAATGTGTAATGTGATACACCTTCAATATTAGTGGTTTTTAAATCACCTTTTGTGAACATCAAGTCTCCCTGTAGGACACCTTTGATGCCTAATTTAGGTAGTTCTTTTAGGCAGACATCTAATTTAGATACTAGTCCACCTGAATGATTTTTACGAATATCGGCAGTTGTTTTATTTAACTTAGGATTTTTATTGAATACTGATTTAGTTGCTACAAAAAATTTCTTATCTGCAGGATCTATACCACAAAAGATTGCAGGTGCACCGTCCCACTTTGTTGTGATATTAACTGAACTTCTGGTTGAACCAGATAACATATCACGAACACCTTTTAGAAAACCTAAGGCATTATTCGCACCTTCAGAACCTTCAGTAATTATTGTTTCCTCAATATGAGTTAAGTGAAGGTTTTTAGATGCTTCGTCTAATTGTTCGTAATCTGAAAATCTTAGCATGGTTTTAATATCTGATTATATGCCATGTAAGAATAATACTTTAATTTTTTCATTACAGGATGATCCTTATCTTTGAACATGTTCTTGTATATATGTAGTGTAGTATATTTAGGTCTACTTATACGACCATCTATATGTTTCCACACTTGTCTTGGTGTAACATCATTATAATGACACTCTAAGGCAACATCTATTGCATAAGATTGTATTTCATCAAGTGACCCATAATAATTCTCTTCTACTGCAACTTTCTTTTTTCTATGAGAGGATTTAAAGATTTCATTTTTTCTTTCTTTTTTACCTCTACTTAAATACTGTTGCCTATGATTTAATTCGTGTAATATAGCGGCAGTCATTTGTTGATGAAAAGTTTTATACACCCACCATCTACCTAAATTTATATCTTTAGTCTTATAGTTTAAACAAACTTCACTATCATACCAATCGTCTTCATCTGCATACCAAGGATAGAATGAACCACCACAAAATAACTCGCCATCTGCATGTCGCTTACCTATAGGTTGATTGACACTAACAAAACGCATACCATGTTTTGTGCCCATTCTCTTCGCTAATTTTCTAGCGATAGTATGAACACTCATAGTTTCTCTAGGCAGTAAACCTTCAAAACTCTGGTCTATATCTTGCTTGACTTGTCTTAAATGCTTATACATAAAATCCTCTTTACTACTATTATAATACATCATATAGTGGCAATAGTCAAGGGTTATTATAAGTATTTATGAAAATTTTTTGTCGGTATTGTCAGTTCTCAGAAATCTAGGTATCTCAAACTCACCAAAAGGTGGGTTTTTGTTCATACTTGCCGATGTAAGAACTGCGTATTTCTTCGTGGACTTGTGAATTACGATATGATTGAACTTGGTATCGAATATCTGATAGGTGTTATTTTCGCCGTCATATTGATACTTAAATCGTTTCTTAGACCTTGAAGTTTGAGAAGTCTTTGTATTTCGTTTCACTTCGTTTCTCCTTTAGTTTATCAAAAGCATTAGTCTCAACAACTTCGACCATAGTAGGTGCTTTAGGTGGGTTTATAATATCTGCTTGTGCAGATTCCTCAAGGTCATAAACTTTCATTCTTGACCTATCAATTCCTAGTAAAAACCTTTTGAACTTAGTTGGATCGTTATAACGATTTTTTAATTGTTTGACCATTATTTGATTTTGGGATTCTAACTCTTCAGTAGATATCAAGGCAAACATGAAATCAACTGTAGCAGGTAACCCAAAGGATTCTGAAGTATCTTCTAAACCTATATCGGTGCTATTGAAACCTTGTCTTGTAGTTTGTGTCGCTGAGATAATAGGTAAATTATATTCTACTGCAAGACCTCTTAATTCTTCAGCAATAGATTTAATTAGTGTATATGAATTGATATTAGCACCTGCTTTAAATCTTTGAGATGCACATATATTTAAATAATCAATAAAGATTGCATCAGGTTTGAAAGATTTCTTTAATGCTAATTCATTTAATAAAGATGAGAAATGACCTTTGTGTGCAGAGGCAGTAGGATATTCTTTTACTACTAACTTACCTGTTGTCTCTTTTCTAACTTGTTCTATCTTGTTATCGAACATCGACTTAGGTAGTTCTTGAACAGATTGAACATCTAGGTTCATTAAGTTAGCATCTATTCTTTCTGCTATTCTTTCCTCTGCCATTTCTAAAGTGATATACAATACATTTTTATTCTGCATCAAATAGTTCGCCGCTAGATGACACATGAATAACGACTTACCTACACCTGTACCTGCAATGGCAACATTGAGTGTTTTATTAGGTAACCCACCTTTTGTAATTGTATCAAAATATCTTAGATTAAAAGGTATCTTGGTTTCTTTAGTATGATAAAACTCAAAACGGTCATCTGATTGACCGAAGTAATCATGACCTATATTAGGATCAAATGTAACAGATAAAGCATTCGATAATATCTCAGGCAAAGCACCTGTAGTTTGTTTCTTATTCTTGCCTTCGATTATTTCTATACTATCTGCGATTGCATTATAGATTGCTTTATCTTGACAAAACTTTTCAGTAGTATCGACTAACCAATCAATATCTGCTTTACTATTTTCTAAACTATTTACAATGTCAGTTGCTTTTTTATACTCAGGTTCGCCTAAATTTTCTACATTCTGAATAGCAATAGAGGTAACTTCTTTTGTAGGTAGTGTATTGTATTCTCTGATATGTTGATTAATAACCTGAAATATTATCTTTTCTGAACTGTCATGAAAATATTTCTCATTAATAAAAGGTAATGCTTTTCTAACAAAAGGTTCGTTTGTAATTAAGTTTGCTAATATTGTTCGTTCAATCCGTACCATTTGTATATATCACCTCATTCTTTTCTAGTTGTTTTTCTATGCAATCGACAAGTATATCACCTGCTATAGGTAGAAACTCTTTCTCTTCTATAGGAGTAAGTCTGGGATTATCTATAATCTTGTATTGAAATCTCATAGGTCTAGTGCCGTCTTCGTTGACATCACCAAACTGCACTCTAAAATACTGAAGAGTAACTTCATCAAATTGACCTTCAAGTATTCTAACTGCTATTTCTTTTCCGTTTTCTACAAATTTATATTTCGCCGGCATAGGAAAATTTCTCTTTCGCATATTCTTCTATTTGTTGCATTACTTCTTCAGTAAAGAACTGGTCAGGATTATGAAGTATTTCTTTACCATATCTTTTCGAACCATCAGGTAGTTCAAAACGAGTTGATACTTTTTTAAATACTCCTGCCTGTTCAGCAAGTTCTAATAGACCATAATGTTTGTTGAGACCACCTTTATATCTAAGTGATACATCAACCATAGAATTTTCCTTAGTTATTCTTGATTTTTGCAATTTGCAATGAATGATATTACCTACAACTTCAGTACCTTCTTTTTCTTTTTTCTTCGATAAGAAGACAATAGTAGATGCGGCATATTGTAAACCTGACCCACCACCCATAACTTTCTGAGGGAACATAGAACCCATCTGGTCATAAGTATGATTAGTTACAATCATAGGTACTTTTGCTTGACCTAGTTTCAAAGTCAATACTCTAAATGTACCTTTAACAAGTTGTGCCCTTGTCATATCTCTAGTTTCAGAACCTGATGCAGTATCTTCTATTTCTTTTGTAGTTGATAACATACCTAAACTATCTAATACAAACATGATAGGTTTTCTTTCTGCTTCAGGTTGTTCTAGATACTTATCAATAATTCTGATTGCCTCAGTTCTAAATTGTTGAACTGTAGTTACTGGCATGATAACCATTCTCTTGCTATCAATACCTCGTTCTTCAATAATATCTTTAGTTAATGCACTCTCTGTTTCAAAATAAATGACACCTGCGTTTTCGTCTTTATCTAGAAAATGTTTTACAACACCCAATGCAAAGAAAGTTTTACCTGTTGCACTTTCACCTGCAAGAGCAGTAATCTTGTTAGATGGTAATCCACCATACATACTACCACTTAGTAAAGCATTAAATACATAAGAACCTGTATCAATATAACTTGCTACATCGCCTGCTTGAATCCCATCTTCTACTAAAGATGCAAATTCATTTTTGCTTTCTTTTATTATACTCTTTAAAAAATCTGTCATTGCTACCTCGTATTTCTATCACTATAATTGAACATGCTTAATTTGTCAACAAAGAAAATAACTTTTACCATCATTCAAAGAATGCCGTTAAATCATTTGTCTTTTCGATTTTCCAGTTAATACTCTCTACAATAAACTTCAAAGGTTCTAAGAAAGACTTCTCAAACTGTAAATCATAATCTACATATTTGTGTAACCCAAACTCTTTAGGCAAAGTTACAAGAAAACTAATAATGTTTTCTTGAATAGGATTAGGTACTTTAACATGTAAGAATTTTATTTTTTCACCATCTTTGACAACAGGATATCTACCATCAATGCTATGCTTTTTGACTAGGTGATTGTATAGCAAAGTACCTCGTACATGCATAGGGGTGCCTTTCGAATATATATGCATATTGTCTTTATACTTTTGAATGCCATTTACTGACCTAGGAAAAGCAACATCTTCAGGTTCTTGTTTGTCAAATTCTTCTTTTGTATTTTCTATGAATTTAAATAATGCATCATTATCTTGTGTAACAATAACTTTGATTGCCTCTTTTAATTTTGTTCTAACATACCCAGGGGTTGAAGATTTTACGACTTCAAGACCCATAATTTTTAGTTTAGGTTCTGCATATTGAACACCTTCAGAGTTATGAACATTTAAAATATATCTCTTCTTGGCAGTCCAGATACCTTTGTCTGCAATAACTTCTCTTTTCATAACCATCTTTTGCTGATATGCATTTACATAAGTTGCAAGTTCTTGATAAGAATTTTCAATAAAAGGTTCTATCTTTTGTGATGCTACCTTATCTAGAAAACTTACTATTTTATTCTTATCAGTTTCATCTTTAAATATAGATTTAACTAGAGGTGCCATATTGATATAGACACTATCGGTATCAGATGCAATTACATATTCTGTATTTGTTTTAAGTAGATTATTAAAATATTTGTTCAATGCTTTTTCAATCCACTTAATACTAAGTTGACCTGATAAAGTAATACCTTCTGCTTGTCTCACATCAAAGTATCTAAAATACTGATTACCTAAAGCACCATAGGCAGAGTTCAATGCAATCTTCTTCGCCATTTGAATATTATTAAGTCTCGATATATCTTTAATCAGATTTTTATCTTTGCTTAATTCATATTCTTTTTGCTTTTCAATCATTTTCTTTTTGAAATAAGTTCTACCTTCATAGATTTCTTCCATCATTTCAGGTAGAAAACCTTGTTTCTCTTTTGTGAAACATTGACCGTTTGCCGCCATAGATAAATTTTGTTCACTTAATGATGATGTATCTACTTCTTTGTTAAGTAACTTAGTTACAGAAACATCTAGTCTATTATCGACAATCGTATCTGGTGAAATATTATACTGCATAATTAAATGAGGATACAAAGAGTTTAAGTCAAATGACATAACCCAGTTATGTTGACCTACAATAGGATCTTTTACATATGCACCTGCATAGGCAGTATCTTTTAAGTTTTGTTTCTTAGGTGGGATAACAATATTTTTTCTTCTTAGATGATTGTAGATTAACATATCCCAACATCTAACTTGTGAATATACATCTTCATAATTCACTCTAAAGTCATATGCCATTGTTAGACATAAATCAATAAGACCTAGTTTGTCTTCTAACATAGAAACAAGTTCTACATCTCTAATATTATATTCGACAAATTTCTGCCAGTCTGTTTTATAGAATGTTGCAAAGTTTTCATATTCATCATGAGATAGTTTTTTCTCACCTAGTTCTACATTAGCAATATGATTTAATGCATAACTTTCTTGAACTGTATAAGTAAACTTTCGATACAAGTCCATATAGTCAAGAGATGCCATACCGAATATATCATAATATTGCTGGTCTCTACCTTTGATATTTACTTTACCACCTTTGACAATTTTCCAAGGTGATATTAATCTGACTTGTTCTTCGCCTAGTAATCTTTCAACTCGATTTACAATATAAGGTATATCAAAAAACTTTGTATTCCAACCTGTAATAACATCAGGTTTTATTTGATTTAGAAACTTAATAAAGTCTCTAAGCATATCTTTTTCATCTTCGAAATATCTATACTCAACATCTTTATATTTGTTATCAAAAGGTTTGAGACCCCAGGATACAAACATCTTAGAGGTACTTTCTTTAACTGTAATTAATAAAACTTGCTCGTTTGCAGTTTCAATATTAGGAAAACCTTCTTCGGAACTAGTCTCAATGTCTAAAGACATGATTGATACTTTAGAAGTATCGAAAGGTATTTCTCTTTCGTCTATAAAATTATCAGATATCCATTGATAGACAAATTGAGTTTGACCATAGATAGCATGATTAGGAACATCTTTATATCGTTCTAAAAACTCTCTGCTCTCTTTAATACTACCAGGTTTAAATTCATCAACATATTTACCATCTAAAGTTTGATACTTAGAAGGTTTAGGTGATGATATAAAGAGTGTAGGTGAATAATCTTTGTATCGTTGCATAACTCTTCTACCTGAAGAGTCCACACCTCTGACTAATAGATTATTACCCCATTGTTGAACATTAGTGTAAAATTTCAAATCTTCTATCTCGCAATCTTATAATCATTGTTATTCGTTTAAATTTAAAACAATATAACACATAACAATCAGGTTTGTCAACCATTTAATTGAACACTAGGCATAACTATGCCGCTACCAAATATTTTTTGATAACCGTTAACTAAATCTGTATGTGGTTCTGCCATGTATAAAACATGTGCTTTATTAAGTTTTAAATTCTCTTTTGTGTGAGGACAATAGTGTCCCATTTGAACTGCCATGTTACCTTGCTTTTCTGCAGGTCTTAACATGATGATTGCTGGATCTTTGATTTCTAAAATTGTATCAGTTTCTTCAACTACCTTTGCAACTAGTTCTTCGGCATTGAGTAACTTGATATATTTAACCTTCATCGGATTCTGTATTACCACTTGTCGCTCCTTGTATCAATTCTGTAAGAACGGTAATAGCACCGATAGTGGCATTTGCATCTGCCTCTAATTTCTTAATTGTTTTATTGTAATCTACGATTTTGTTTTTGATGTTTTGCAAGTCACCTTCTAATTGTGTTCGCCTTTGCTCTGCATCTGCAACTTTGATTTGCATCTTCTCTAGTTTCTCTGTAACTGGTTTTTCTGCCATGATTTCTCCATTATATTAAAGGGGGTTTCAGTCTCCCTCTACCCCCTTGTAATTTATTTAGTTACTTAATTTTAATAGTTCTTGGTTTTTTACTCTCAGGAACTATTTTTTCCAACGATACTCTTAAAAGACCGTCTTTCAATTCAGCACCTTTAACTTCTACATCATCGGCAACTGTAAATGATTTTGTAAACTTTCTTCTAGAGATACCTTTGTGAATGGTATCTTTATCGTCTTTATCTTCGTGAACTGACTTGATAGTTAATACACTATCAGCATAATCCACGGTCACATCGTCTTTACCATATCCTGCTAATGCCACTTCAATATCATAGGTAAAATCACCTGTCTTCACGATATTGTATGGCGGATATGAAGTAGATTGAAATGAGTAATCTGCCATTTTTTCGAAATGGTCAAATACATCATCGAACCCGATTGTGAATGGTCTTAATTGATTGAAAATAGATAGATTGCTATTCATGGTTAAACCTCCTTATTAAGCAAAGTTATTTTCTGCAGACCCATTAGGCATCTGCTACTATAATATATAATCATCATTCTCATAATTTCAATACTATTTATTCATTATTGCCACATTACCTGCGGCAGTTATCCTTGTTTGTTTATTCTCAACAAATGGAAATGCTTGATGTTTTAACCATGCTGGGAATATTATAATATCTTTTTCTTCTGGTTTTACCTGCATATCATCAACACTCCAGTTCATGGTTTCACCATATGAAAAGGTAATATTGCCTACTGCAGATTTATTAGACTTAGGTTGTTTGACATAAATGACAAAGGATAAATCACCTGTGTGATTATGTTTTGGTTGCCATTGTCGTTCTTGTTGTATATTAATCCAGAAGTGTGTTAGTCTAACTCGTTCTCTTAAATGTGTTCTTGCCTGTGCAGGATGTTTACAGTAGGCATTTACATAACCTGAACAATGCTCTTTAATTTCTTTTAAACTGTCGATATCTATATGACTTAATAAATCATAAGATTTTGTAATCTCATCGTTAGCAGTATCTTGAAATTCATGAAACAAATCTGATTGATAATTTGCACCACTTGTTTTATCACCTACCTCTTTACTCAATTCAGTTAATTGATGATGCAAATAACTTGTTATCTTATGCTTATAGATAAAAGGACCGAAAGGTCTTATTAATTCTATACCTTCGTTAGCATACTCAATTTGCTGGTTTAGTTCCCACATCTTCAGTTTGTCTCTTCTTACCAATATTATATTTTGTCTCTAAAATCCAATCTTTCTTTTCTTTGAAAGATATTACTTTAATTTGAGATAGAGGTGCTTGTTTTTCTATTCTAGTAACATCGACTATTTCAACTAGACCCCAATCAATTAAGAGTTTAACTATTGTATTTCTTCTTTGAATATCTTCATCTGAGAAGTTGGTTTTCTTACCATCTAATCCAAACAACTCTTTGAAGTGTACTATGAAGTATCTACCTTGCTTATGAAGTATGTGGCAAGATTGATATAATTTTTTATCTTTTTTAGAGGCAATACCTATTCTAGATAATGTCTCTCTAACTTTTAGGAAATCATCTGGTTGCTTTAATTTAATCTCAACCATGTTCTCTACATTCCATTCACTCATTTTGTTCCACCTTTTTTATTTAATATAGTTTTTATTTCATTTACTTGTTTCGGTGAAAGTATTGATAATGCCTGAACTGCTTTAGGATAAGAGTAATTGAAGTATTGTTTAACATATTCTAAGTCTTCACTCTTCTCTGCTTTTTGCCATTTATCAAATCGCTTTCGCTTACTAATACTATTTAGTAAAAAGTCGAATTGTAACCGCTTTTCTAGATGAGGACTTCTATTCATCTCATTCGCTTGTAGAACGGTATCCATGCCCATACTCAAGGCACGATTAACGATAAATGGGTTATATTCTTTTTCTGTTAAATCATCTACGATTAAATTGCTTTTTGTATAATTAATCGCTTTTACATAATCAAATGGTGTCATATTAAAATCCTGCTAAATCGAAGAAATAAACTTGGTTTTTTCTCCATCTGTTTTCTGCATAAAAACTATGATCCTCAATATACGCACCATGTACCCACCAACCTGGGTATATGACACATTTATTAAATGATGCTTTTACGACATCTACAAGGGTATAATGTTGCGATATATCTACCTGTATATTGTCATCTTCATTATAAGTAACAAACTCATTTAATTTATCCTCTTCATAAAATGCCGTGCCACCATTACAATCTTCATCTTTATTAAGATAGATTACAGAGGCAAATTTTGTTTGACTGCCGTTATCATCTTGATGAGGATATGATTGTATATTGTGTTCAGGTATATTAATCCATTTGAACAAATTAAAATCATAGTTTTGTACTGCTTGTTTAATTGTATAATTAAGTTTTTGTTCTACCATACTCCATATTAATTTTTGACTATCAAACTCATTAGGATGCCTAGTCAAATTATATGGTATTGTTAATCTACAATCATGATAGTCTATTGTATTTCTAGAACCTGGTTTAGATTTCCACATCTGAGACCAAGAAGTCTCTAACATGTACTCTATATCATCAGGTCTTTGATAAAAATTATCAATGACAAGATACTTTCCTAAACTATTAGAATGCTCTTGAACTTCGATAACTTTATTAGGTTCAAATAATTCGTGGTGTAGATAAGGTGTAGGCATTACATAAACTCACAATCGACCATTATTTCAGTAAAGAAGGCAGTTAGATTGACCTCTGGGTCTGCTACATGCACATTCTTATACTGATAGTCTGCAATCTTTAAAACTGCAACAGGTACAGATTGTGGTTTAAGATATTCATACATTGTATCGTAAATCTTTCTGAAAATAGTATTCGCATCGTTTACATGGATATTATCTGCTACCCACTTTCTCATATTCTTAAAGTCTTTGACTTTGCAATATTCAATGACTTCTTTAATACTTACATCACCAGCACCTTTGATTGCCTCAGCATCTATACTGCCGCCGATAGAAAGTTTTTGTAACTCGTTTAATGTTCTTCTAAAATCAGGAAAAAATTTAGTAACAACCTCTGCAATAGATTGTTCTTGATACTTTATTTTTTCTTCTTTAAAAATATCTTCTAATCTGTTTAAGAACCTAGTTGCTATTTTAGGTTTCTCATTCTTAGGTACAGAAAATTCTATAACTGAACATCTAGAATGGAGAGCAGGTATAATTTTATTCTTATAGTTACATGTAAATATAAATCTACAATTCTTACTAAACTCTTCAATAAAATTTCTTAGTGCAGGTTGTGTTACTGCAGTTAAGTAATCTGCCTCATCATAGATAACAACTTTACCTTTACCTGAGAAGGATACAGTAGATGCAAAGTTAACTATCTTAGTTCGTAAGGTATCAATGTCACCTTCACTAGAACCATTTAAGATTATCCAGTCGTAACCCATTTGCTGACATAGTGCTTTTGCAATCGTTGTCTTACCAACACCTGCAGTACCACATAGTAACAAATTAGGTATCTCGCCGTTCTCTACAAAATTTAAAAATGTATCTTCTAGATGTTTAGGTAAGATACAATCACTTACAGTTTGAGGTCGATATTTCTCAACCCACAAATATTCATCATTAAGTTTATTCATCATTAACCCTCAAACTTACTATCGGTTTCTAATGCTACCCAATATTGTAGAGATTTATTTTTGTTAGACCAATGAGATATATTTTTATGTGATATTGCTAGGTCATAATCGCCAGGTATCATTCTTAAATTATCTCTCTTGAAATACATATTAAATTTTGAAGTTGATGTTCCTACTTCTACTTCATAAACATTACTAGTTTTATTCTTTTTATCTGTAGCAACCATTTTGATTTTACCATCTTCACTCACTAGTGCGATATCAGGTAGTTGCATAATATTAGATGCTTTTAACAGGTCTGTATAATTACCTTGTGTAATATTTACTTCAATATCCTTACTAGGCATATTGATATCTTTAGTAGGTGCTACTACTAAACTAGGATCCGCATACCAGTATTTTGTAGATGAATTACCTTTTGATATAGTAAGGTAGTCATCATGAAGTGTAATCTCAGGATTATCATATAAAGATAATACATTCAAGAAGGAGTTTAAATCATAGATAGCAAACTCTTTATCAAAAGTCTCTTCTATGGTCGCCTTCGCTAATACATTCTTCATTACAGAAATAGTATTGAGTTCGTTACCAGGTTTAATTAGTAAGTTCTCATTTATTTCTGAGAAGTTTTTTAAAACTTCAAAAGTGTTTTTGCTTATTTGCATAATATAGTCCTCATTAGTTTTCTAAAGTTGATAGTAAGATAATACAATAATGTACTATCTTATACAAGTCTTTTTTGTTCATACCTTCTTTTTTGCCAAACCTTTGTGCATACTTAATAATATTACCTATGCAGAAACCTTCGGCATGACCGCAATCTACGATGAACTCAGTAGATTGAAATTTGTTTTTAGAATAATGGGCATCATAAGTCCCATTAATATGTTCCATTATATCCTTGAATATTTTATCTTCATTAAATTTATATTCAATCGGATCTTGTAATTTTTTCAAATTAATAACCTCATATTAAAAAAGTGGGAGGGCGTTGCACCCTCCCTATGATGATAAAGGTGATACTTTTATCTTATGCAGTTCTTAATGCTTTAAAACCTGCTCTGATAATTTCTCTTGAAGGAGTACCAAGTCTATATGAAACGACATTGCTACCCTTCTTAGTGTTACCGTAGATACAGTAACCTTGGTCTCTCAAATCGTAAACCCTAGCAGACATTCGATTTACACCGAACTTCTTCTCTGCCTGAGCGGCAGTTAGAGTTCCACCTTTTTGAAAGAAATTAATCAACTTATTAAGTTGACTTTTTGTTTTTGCTGGCATCATAATGCTCCTTTATAATGTTGAACGAGGAGGTTATCCTCCTCGCTATATTCAAGTTCACTATAAACTTAAAACGGTGCTTTGTCAATCTCTACTTGAGGATTGACTACACTTTCGCCATCAACTGATGGATCAGTTTGAATGGCATCGGCATCGACCTTTGTGTAAAGGTCTTTAAATGATGACTTTGTTTCGTCATCAAATCTGTTAATACACAATTCAATCGCTTTCATTTTGTTGCCGAACATGGCATATGCTTTAGCGATATGAACAAGTCTTCTAGTGGCAATGATTTCATCAATGCCTCCATCTAGAAAAGTTTTTCTGATAATGTCTGCCCACTTGGTTAACTTGTCGGCAAAGTCTTCATCAGGTTTTCCAGCAGACACTAATTCTTTAGTGAGAATTTTTTTCTCAATAGCAACTGAAGGATATTCTTGTTCGATTGTAATAGGAAATCTTTCAAGGAATGCCTCGTTAAGAACATTCGTTCCGATAAATCTACCGTCTTCACTACCTTTACCTTTTGTATTAGCAGTTGCGATAATCTGAAAACCAGGTGCTGGTTCTACAAACTGATTTATCTTTTTAAGAAGAACACCCTTACCTTCGAGGATAGGTTGAATACACATAATCTTATTAGATGCTAAGTCAACCTCATCTAAAAGAAGTACGGCACCTTTCTTCATTGCTTGAACAACAGGACCGTCAAACCATACGGTCTCACCATCTTGCAATCTGTAACCTCCGAGTAAATCGTCTTCATCGGTTTCAATAGTTATGTTAACTCTAAAAAATTCTCTATTGAGTTGGGCACATACTTGCTCAATCATCATAGTCTTACCATTACCAGAAAGACCAGTAACAAAGACAGGATAGAACATTTTAGATTTTACGATACTCTTAACATCGCTGAACTGCCCGAAAGGAACATAGTTAGGATATTTACTAGGTATCAAATTCATTATAGTAGTATCTGCTACTGATATTTTTTTCTTCATAGCAGGTGCCTCTTCTACGGTATTTATAGGAGAGTTGGCAACTTCATGACCAGTCGCTTGAAGAGGAGTACCCTCAACAGGCATCTGATAAAGACCTTTGCCTAATTTAAATTGGTCACTATTAACTAACCAATATGGGAACGGAACTTTATGCTTTTTATGTACTGCAATCAGTTCTGACCTTTTTAACTGAGTACCGTATTCTGATACTGCTAAGTCAACAAAGGATTTTTGTTTATCATCTAACATCATATAGATATCACCTTTCACATTGTTTTCTTTTTTCATCATATAATTCATATTAACATTTTTATATTGAGTTTGTCAAGGGTTATTCCGGTTTTTTTTAATTTTTTTTTCGTCATTTTCCCTATATATTCCGTCATTTTTTAGGCGGCGATATTCTCAATAAACTTGTTTAGCATAATTCTAGATTGTAATTTGCCTTTACTTGCTTTTTTGAAGGCACTTTGGATCTGACTTTTTTTAGCATCTGATTGTAATTCATCTAGAACTGAACTATTGTCAACATGCAATTCTTTGCCACCTTGTACTATGAACAAAGTATCAAGACCGCTAACAGTAGAGGCAAAGAATTTATGCTTTTTAACATACTTTTTGAAATCATCTATGTAGTTGATTTTTGCTTTTTCTATGTTAGGGCAATGTTTTGCATCCCAATATGCATATTCTAAATCTCTTCTAGAGGCAACAAAGAAACCAATCATATTGGCACCAGTAACTTTTTTTACTGCTAGGTATAACTTCTTAGTAAAATCTGCTCTTCTATAACCTTCTTTGTTTTTATCTGCAATCTCAATTCTAGATTTTTTGTCTCTGATAACTGCATTAGTATACCCAACATCTTTAGTAGTCATCTCGTTATTCTCAATAGTGTACTTACCTTCTAGGCAATGACTAGAACCATCAGTTAAGAATACTGCATTCATAATTTGAACTTTATGCTTAGATTGAAAATCTTGTATCATATACTTAGAACATACGATTGCATCATTCAAAGGTGTTTGCCCTAAGTAGTAACTGCTAGGCAAATCAAAGTAAGAAAAGTCACCTTCATATCTTCTATCAGGTGAGTAGATATTCATCAAAGCAACTAAACACTCAAATGCTTGGTTGTATTGAGTAGTCTTACAATCACTAGTAATTAACTCTAAAAGAGAAAACTTAGTAGGGTGAACAATCATCTCATTTAAGTTTTTAGATTGTGCATCAATTTTGTTATCCATATATTTTCTGTAATGTGAAGTAAATGCATAAACACTAAAAGGTATATTTACTTTTTTACAGAATAGAACTAGGTTCAACAACTGCATAATAGTACCTTTCATATTATCATGCATACTGCCTGACCAATCAAGATAGAAAATCATACCGTGATTTTTAGCATTAGGAGTAGTCATTACTTTTTGAAACAAGTCTTCATTGTACTTGTAAGAAAATAACTTGTTAGTATTGATAACACCAGTTTTGCTTTCACTTGCTCTGGCATAACTATCTGCCGCTTTTTTCATCTCAAATTCTTTGTGCAAGTAGTTAACAACTTTCTGGTTTTCATCTTTAAATTTCTTAGCATTTATTTGAAGAATGCTTTTATATTCTTTGTTAGTTTGTGACCAATACTCATGCAACTCTTTAATAACTGTAGCATTATCAACTATAAACTTTTTGTAATCTAAAGTTTTAGGAAAATCGCAATAGTCAAAAATTTTGCTTTCATCATCTTCGATTTGTTCTTTTAAAGATTGCTGACTAGCAGTATCAGTAATTGACTTGGCACCTGGTTTAGTTGCCTCAGCACTATCTGATTGTTTGCCTTTGTTCTTGTTATCTTCGGTAGAAGTTTTAGAACTATCATCATCAGAATTTTCATCATCTGAATTTTCGTTGCTAGTAGTATTCGCTTTTTCTTCTTGGTCAGTTTCAGTAGTATCGTTATCGGTACTATCGCCAGCACCCATATTGTTTTGTTCTTCTTGATTTTCTTCTTGTGTAGAATTTTCTGATTGTTCTACTTCGATACCATTCTCATCTTGCTTAACAGTATAGGCAGAAACATCTTTACCTTCTTGTTCTTTTTCTTCTAACTCTTTACCACAATACTCAAAAAGGTCTTTAGAAATTTTTAGAACTTCATCAAAAGTTTTGCTAGTCATCATAGCATCATAAAACTTTTGTTCAGTTTCATTGAACTCAATATCAATCTGAGTACCTAATTTTGCTTTAAGATTTAATCTATCAATAAGCAATAAAGAATTAACATCTTTATCTTTAATGCTAAAGAAATCTTTTTCTTTTAACTGAGAGTAACCTTTGTAGAAATCTTTTTTAAGACCAGGATACTTATCTTGAATAAATCTCTCAATTCTAGCATCTTCAACGACATTGACAAAAGAGTGAAAGTTTTTGTCTTTAACTGGATATTGTTCATGACCATCTGAAGGAGTATATAAAGCATGAGAAACTTCGTGCCCTACGAATAAATCGTACATCTCATTAGTCATATCTTTATATTGAGGGCAGACTAAAATTCTGTTTTTTACATCGAATTGTGCAGTTTGCACATTAGCAAATTCTACAGTAATATTTTCTGTAGCAAGTAATTTTGCTAGACTTGATTTAGTATTTTGTATATTCATATTATCACTCTTTATCATCATTATATAATCATATTAGCACGAAACAGTTTTATATGTCAAGAAAAAAATGCATTAAAAAACCTAGTAAAATCAACGATTTATAAAATATTTGCAACAAAGGCGGCAAAATAAATCGCAAAAACTAGGAATAAATAGCATCCTAACAGGAAAACTAGAAAATATACGAACCACTTACCTAATTTAAATAGTAGTGTAAATGGTAAAAATAGTGCTTTCAATATCATCATAATATTAATTTAGCATGGAACAGGTTTATTTGTCAAGGGTTATTTCAAATTATTTTGTTCTACTTATGTTCTAACCAGTCATCATTATCTTGTTTAGTCTCTTTTATGCCTGTTTCTACATATGCTTTAAGGTCGAAATACCAATTACTTGCTACAACTATTCGTTTGCCGTTACATACAGGTACTTTGTGTCTTAAATCACCATCGAATAATACATACAATCCTTCAGTAGGTGTAACCTTCACTACTGAGTTAGTGCCGTATGTATTGCATGGTGCATCTATATCTGGATCAAATACTTCAAATTCTATAGGTGTTGCATCTTCTATATCAAAGTAATATGACATCGCTATGTGAAAAGGATAATGCGTATGTGCATGTGCAATATCTTGTTGACCATATTCACTTATCCATATTTCACCACATTCAATATATTCCATGACCCCTGGGTAATACTCTTTACCTTGCATCATAAAATTTTGAACATAAGGTTTAAATATGTTAATCGCATGTTGCATTGCAGGATCATATAGTTGAGAGAAGTAAGGACTCATCTTTCCTGTTAAACTTGATTGTTTATGATTGAGAACTTTTTTATCTTGAAATCTTTGCCATGCTAATCTTAAAATATTACTTACTTGTGGAAAGTTTTCTACAACACCATATTGAACATGTTTAGGTCCTAGAACTCTACTAGTAAGGTGTAAACTATCAAATATCTTCATATGGTTCATTACTTTCTCCTCTTAAAGAAAACACTAGTGTTCTCGACATCAGGAAAATCTCTCATATAATAATTAGAAAATAATATATTATATGCTTGTTGATTTGTTTCTGTATTATCTAAAACTATAATTGCATTACTATTTTTCATAACATAATTTGCAAAATATTCTCTGCGAATAGACATCGGGTGATTATCTATAATAACATAATCTGCATTTTCTATATCTGTTTTAAATTCTTTATTTTCAAAAATGTCTTTATCAAACTTTTTAACTGTGCCAAACTTACTTGCTATATCAATCCATTTATCATCATGTTCATATCCTATTGCAGTACCAAAAAGTTTAGTCCAATATTCTAAAGAATAACCAGTACCTATTTCTATTACTGTTTTATCTTTTGTATCTTGTGTTTCTATCCAATCTAGAAACTTTTTAGACATTTCAGGTTTATTGATTTTGTAATATACTGACCGCAAACTGTCCATTATGTGCATGACTACCCACCTGTAAACTATTAATCTCTGCCATTCTATCAGTTGCTTGAACAACATGAGGACTAATATCATAATTTTCTACTAGTTTTAAACCATGTGTTTTTACTAGTATGTTAATGTAACTATCATATTCGTGTTGATGATAAACTTGATTAACAATAATTACTGTGCCGTTTTTGTGTAAAGACTGTGCTATCTTCATGAGTAAAGCAGTTTTATTGTCTTGTAGTTGTAAACTGTTAAATGCTAATATAAAGTCTGCATTCTTTTTTGCTGATAGTATAAAGTCTTTATAAAAAGATACATTATCGTGTGTCTCTTTACATATATCAAGTAATTCGTTATTGTATTGAAATCCTATACACTTCTTAAAACCAAACTCTTTTTGTAAATGCGATATACCATATCCTTTACCACAGTTAATATCGAATACAGTATTTTCTTTAGGATTAGTTAAATAATCTTTTAAGAAATGTCTGTATGTGTTGTAGCAATATTTTTCGTGTTTCATTACATCGTAGTCGTACTGACCCCATGTATCGAAATCTACTGGTGGATTATTGAAAGTTGCTTTACTGTTTATAAAAGACAAATATCGGTTCATATTTTAACCATATCCCATTCACTTTGCAAAAATTCTTTGCTCTAGGTTTACCTGTTTCCTCATCTACTCTGTTACCGCCAGGCATTTGAGCAAGTGCCATCTTCAATGTCTCTATATACTCAAATCCAAGTTCTTTACATATATTTATACTATCTTGTTCAAGAGGTAGCATATCATTACCGAACTTCGCATCTGCGATATTCCATAATAGATACCTGTCGGATTTAAGATAATTGTAACAATTTGTTAGTGTAGGTCTTAGAAAACCATCTACCCAAGATTGGTATTGACCAAACTTTTTATAAGATTGTGTTTCATCTTCACTATATGCCTCTTTTGCAAAATAAGGCGGTGAAGTAAATATCATGTCTAAACTTTCATTATCAGTTTTATATTCTTCAGAACCTATTTGATGTATTTCATATGTGTTTGTATGAGGAAATAAACCATTGCCTCTATATGTCTTATCATTGAAAAACTTTGCTAAATCTTCATACTTAGTACCACCTTCAATCGTATGGTCTGTATTAGGGTCTGTGCCGATGTAGTGTATATTTCTATCATCTTTTACTGACATTGCACCTAGAATACGACCGCCCCAACCTGCACTAGGATCCCAGATACGAATTTGTTCTTGGTCTTTAAAATGCTCTGTATATTTTTCATATAAAAACTTTGCAGTAAGTGGTGGAAAGTTAACTGCATATTGACACCAAGATATTCTAAAAGGTTTAAAACCTAAAGGAAATATTCTTTGACCTTTTTCAAATAACATAATTTGATAAACATCTATATCATCTTTTAGATTTACTAAACACTTTTCTGGTATAGACAATTCATTTATTTCATCTTTAGTTAACTGTAGAAATTTTAAGTTTCTAAGTTTATCATCATAACCTGTATATTCTTGCTCTTTATCAGGTTTCAACCAGTAATCATGAGTATCATATTCTCTACCTTCTTTTTCAAACCAGTTGATAAAATCTTTACCTGTAGTAGTCTCGTATAGTTTAGTACCTATCTTAATTTGTTTACCTTGTTGTATAGGATTAGAATAGTGATAAAAACTATCTCTTTTAAAATGTCTATGACCATATGTGTAAACTTTTTGAAATAAATCTTCATCTACAAAGTGGTCATATATTGATTTTGCATCTTCGACTTTATTGTAAACTATTTTAGTTTTCATCATTGTAGGAAACCATTGATTAGCGGCATTACCTACAACTGAAGTATTTCTAATTACATCGTTCTTTTGTGTTTCTTCGTTAAAGCATTCGAACTCATGAACAGGAAAAGAACTCATCTTATTAAACTGGTCAATAATCTCTTGCTCATTATAACCTACTCTAGGAGGTATACCTAGATTATCCCAAGCATGTATTACTGCTTGTCTCATATCTCTCAACCATTGCTTAAACTCATCATCTGACATCCACAAAACTTCTTCAAATGTTTTGTTTACTTCATGATTTAGAAGATAACTATTCTTTTCGTAAAAGTGTTTCACTCAATAACCTCAATATATAACTTTTCATAATAGCATAAACTTTTTACTTTGTCTCGGCAAAACTGATATCACATGCTTTCCAGGCAAGTGTTATTCTTAAATGATTATTAGTAGGTGCTTTGCCTTCATGAACAAATATAGACGGAAACATTACAATTCTACCAGGTTTAAATTCTATTTCTTTATTTGAACAATAAAAATTACCTATCGTATCTGTATGCTCATGATTAACCATATAGAGTACGGTCATTCTATCTATAGTATCTTTAGATGCCAGTACATCTATATGTTCCCCACCATCAAATCCTTTTGTTTGACCATTTAAGTATATGTCATCAATATATGTAAATCTACAATTTAGTTCATTCTCTATTTTTGTTTTAAGATATATTTGAAAAGGACAATTAAATATTGTTGATCCGTTTATATTTTTTTGAGCAACAAAAAATCTAGGGGAATCATCTGAACCATGATGACCATATTGCCAATAATAATTATGTGCATACTCATGATGCATAGATTTAATTAAATCAGGATCAATTAAATCATCTAAGATTTGTATATTAGCATTATTAATACTTTTTCTTTCGTTACCTTTATCCCAATTTATTGCCATTATAACATATCTCTCATTTCTTTAGTTGCCTCAACATCAATAACTAAATGTATTCTTGTTGCATCACCATTATTAATCGCCATGTGAGGTTTGCGAATATCTAGATACCACATTTCACTTTCTTTCATATTATGGTCGTGTTTTTGTCCGTGCATATCCCAAGAACTAAAAATCATGTTTGGGTTTGTAACAACAGGTATGTGCAATCTCATTAACTTACCATCTTCTACACCTAATGTTGGGTCTACTTGGTCTGTGTGTCTAGACAACTCACCCCCACCAGGTCCTAGTGCCATAAATCTAATTCTATGAACTTGTGAAGTAGGTAACTTTTCTACAATCTCATTTACATAAGGAAATTTATTTCGAATACTTACATCTTGAAGTTGCCAGTCTTCCCAACCTTCATTCTTTGCTTTCCATTTTTTATCCATCTCTAAAGGTTTAACAATACAGTTTACATCATCTTTATATCCTCTTAAAGATATTGCTGACCACGATTTACCTTTATTATAATTAGAATAATGATTAGTATATTCTACATCTAATTGTTTTAATTCTTCTTGTAATTTTTTAGTATCTATGTCAATAAATTGACATTTAGATATATTTACTGTTTCTGCCCCAAGTAAAGTTGGATGTTCTCTTGGTTCTAATACATTCTTAGCATCTCTAAAATATATTGCTTGTACCTCTGCAAAAGAACTTACCTTACAACCTATGTATTTAAACTTGTTTATCTTAGCAAATTGTTTTGCCTCTGCCCATTCTGCCCATGTGTATAACCAACAATTATGGTCATTATATAATCTAAGAATACTCATAATATCATCATCAAAATTTGATATCTTTGTAAAAGTAATATCACCTGGTAATTTATGACCTATTACAGTATCACCATGCATCTTAATAGCAGATTTAACTTTAGTCTCTGAAATTTCTATTGCGTTATATTCTGTAACTTTAAGTTTCTTTTCGTGTAAACTTTGTGCTACTTTATTCTTCTTAACTTCTAAGAAAGGACCTAATGCATACTTATTATATTCTGCATATCGGTCTTGTATATCGACAAGATAATCCATAGGATATCCGTGTTGCCATGCTTTCATCTCTTCCATATTATGTTCCTATACTAAAACTAACTGATATTCTAGGACCAGTTACGATTGCTCTATGCTCTACACCTGCACGAATAAAAATCATTTGACCAGGTAGTAAAGTATTCTTTATGTTATATTTAGGCACTTCCCAATCTGTAGTTCCGTAACATTGCCAAATATAAACATCATCAACATCTTCGTGAAATCCAAACACATCTGAATTTCTTGCAAAAGATATATAGGCATGACAATTTACATCAAAAGGTTTTGTAGGTCTTCGTACATGTCTTATCTCTTGTCTCATTAAGTTAACTTGTGGTATATGTGTAGCATCATGAACAACTAAAGTAGGCAACTTTTCTTTATCATGAATTAATCGTATACCTTCATCACCTAAACTCTCAATACTTTTTTCTATAGTTCTACTTGCAAATAAATCATTCCAATTAAATGTTGGAAATGTCATTATATCATATTCAACTATTTCGCCTTCTCTTGGTAACTTAATCATTATACACTCTTAGGTGGTGGTTGTAGTTTGCCTTCTCGCACCATCTTCTTTATAAGTTTATCTCTTTTCTTAATTGCTCTATCAAAGACCATTTTAGAAACTCTACTTGTAAAGTCTCTGCCTACCATATGGTCATATTCATGTAACCATACTCTAGATGTTAATGCATCAAATGTAAACTTCTGGTCTTCACCTTTTTCATTATAATATTGAACAGTACAAGTTTTAGGTCTTTTAACTTTCATAAACAAACCAGGATAAGTTAAACAACCTTCTGTATATTCTGACATCTCATCTGATATTGCCATTATCATAGGATTAAAAACATTTAATCTAAATTCATCTTTACCTTCACCCATACCCATGACAAATACTTTTGCATCTATGCCTACCTGATTTGCTGACAACCCAACACCTTTATAGTGTTTCATGTTCTCCCATAGTTGGTCTGCTAATTCTATAGGATCTTGTATAGGATTATCAAAATCAAATTTCTTAGGTTCAAAGTTCGCTTTTGTAGGAACTACTAATGGTAATATTTTTGTCATACTAGTCTCGAATAATTATTCGCCTTCTCAAATTTTAATGTATTACTAAACTTATCTATCAATATGTCGCCTTTGTGTGATATAACAAAAGCATTGATACCTTTCGCCATAGTATTTAGGATTTTTAGAAACTCATCTGTGCCATTGTTATCTAAAGAACTATCAAATACTTCATCTAAGATTAGTAGGTTTGTGTTTGTACTATTTTTCATTTTAGCAATAGTTCGCCAAGTGAACAATAAAGATAAATCAATACGCAACTTTTCACCTTCAGAAAATGATGCATATGAAAACTCATCTCTATGTCTAGACTTAATTGTTTCTTTGAAAGAGTTATCTAAATTAAATTGAACAAAAAAGTCTAAAGATTGTAAGTAATGATTTACATAGTGATTAATTACAGGAAGATATTGATTTATAATTTTAGTTTTAATACCTGTATCTTTTAATAGATTGCCAGATATCTCTGCATAATATCTTTCATCATTTAACTTAGTCTTTTCATCTCTAAGTTTGTTTTCTTCTTCTCGGTAATCTTGTAATTTTACATGCTCTTCTTCGCTATTTTCGACTTCATTTATTTTTGCGATGTCAATGTTATAACTATCAATAGACCTGTTCTCCGCCTGGATATTTGCGTTTAAAGAGTTAATATTGTACTGTATCTGAGTTATCTTGTTTTGTGTATCAACTATCTCATTTATACGACTATTTACTTCATTAAACTTGCCGTCTAACTCTATTGATGCTTTTTCAATCTCTTTTGCTTTCTCTTGTCTTTCATCTAAAATTTTAGTTTTAAATGTAGGATCAATAGATTGTTTACAAGTATTACACTCATCGTTTTCTAGATAGAATGTAATATCTTTAGCAATTCTACCTTTGTTGTTTTCTAGTGCATCTTGTAAAGATGTAATCTTCTTCAATCTTTTTGAGACAACTTCTTCATCAATGATTCCTTTTTGTAGGGTGTCGATTTGTTCTTGTAAATCTGTGATGTCTCTTTGATATCCATCAATGTTCTTCTTCGATTTGCTAATCTTATCGTTGATTTCATGTGCTGATTTCTTGCGTTGCTCATCTAACCTCCCTATGTATTGTTCTTGTAAATCTCTCTTTTGAATTACAACATCTAAATCTTTTTCGGCATCTTTAAAGTTTTGTGCTAAGGTTGACATTTCAACTTTTAAGATATCATTCATTCTAGTAAAGATTTGAATGTCAAGTAAATCTTCTATCACTTCTCTTCTATGAGGTGCTGGTAACTGCATAAAAGGTATGAATGATGATGAACCTAAAACTACAATCTGAGTAAATGACTTATAGTTTAGTTTCAATATTTGTTTCTCTAAAAACTCTTGATAGTCTCTAGTGTGTGCATCTTGATTAACTAGTATATTATTCTGATATATCTCAAATATATTAGGTTTAATACCTCTACGAATTTTATACTTTGATGCACCTATAGAAAATTCTACTTCTACTAAACCGTCTTTCAGATTAATAGAATTAATTAATTGTGATACTTTAATTTTTCTAAAAGGTTTATTAAACAAAGCAAAAGTCAATGCATCTATAAGTGTAGATTTACCTGAACCATTTGAACCTACTATTAAAGTAGTAGGTGATTTAGTGATATCTATTTCAGTAAATGCATTGCCAGTTGATAAAAAATTACGCCATCTAACTTTTTCAAATACTATCATTGACTACTTGCCTCAACATACAATCTTTTCATATCGTCTTTTATTCTTGTTTTATCTGCAGTTGTATCAACTTCATCTACATAGGTGTGTAACAAAGATAAAGTATCGTCTAACTTTAGATTTTTATCATCTACAAATGTTGCATCAAAGTCTGTAAAATCTTCTATGATTGTCATTTCAGCAACACCTACTGCATATAACTTGTCTATAAGTTTATCAAACTGAACATTGTTTATCTTGTTTAGTACGACTACTTTAACATGTTTGCCTGCATATTCTGATACATCAAAATCTTCATAATTTTTTTCTCTATCATCATAATTTAACTTAGCAAATATAGAGTAAGGATTTTGTATAAACTCTATCTCTCTTGTTTCAGTATCAAAGATATGAAAACCTCTTTTGTCTCCATAGTCTGACCAAGTGATTTGATAAGGATTGCCTAGATAAGTTATATTTCCTTGAGTAGATTTATGATGAAAATGACCAGTATATACTAAGTCAAATTTATCAAATAGTTTTCTATCTAACCCATGGTCAAAGTTTGTAAACCCTGCGTACATTGTGAAACCTTTGATTTCTAGATGACCCATAACTATTTGTGCATCTGATTTTTCAATCATTTGCATAGTATCATCTCTATTGTCATCGCATATCCAAGGTAGAAATAACATTTTACAACCATCAAAATCTACTTCAGTTGCTTTTGTGTAAATGTAAGGTTCATATTTACCATCGAAAGAAGTAAACAATGTATTCATACTGTTTATTTCATTTGTGTTTTTATAATAAGTATCATGATTACCTATTATAACATGTGTATCTACATCGTATCGACCTAACTTATATACAAAATCGTGTCTAAATTTATCAAGTGTTTTAAAGTTTATAAACTTTCTTCTATCTGTAATATCACCTAGATGAATACAATGTTTTATATTATGTTCTTTTAAATAAGGAAAGAACACATTATCATAAAATTTAAAAAAGTAATTATTAAATACTTCACTATCGTTTCTTGCACCGAAGTGAGTATCAGTAATTAATGCTATTTTCATATTGTTTCTATTACCATCTTGTCTGATTGTATTGGGGTATCATCTTTCATCCACTCTTCGATTTGCATCTTGTGTGGTAAACATGTATTAATAATTTTATCGTTTCTTTTTTCTGCAATAGGTTCTTTAACTTGCCAGTCTTCATTTTTTCTTATGAGATCCATATACTCTCTTACTGTTTCAGGTTTTAAGAAACCTAACGCATACAACACCTGATTGTATGAGTGAGGTGTAAACATTGCCCAATCTACATTTGCTTTAATATCTTCAGATACTATCATTCTTTCTTGTGCTATGTCAATAAGTTTTTGCACATCTGCCGGCAAAACAGACTGTGCTACATGTTCCCAGAAAGGTGTATCGGCATTACAGTTAGCATAGTGCAATCTAATAAAAGAATAAACTTGTTCCATTACATCTCTTATTTTTCGATTGTAACTATCTTTCTGAGTTGTTGCCTGCATATATTCAGATAATAACTTTGCCTGCATAATACCTATACCTATGGCAGTTGCCTCTAAAGGTTCAAAGAAGTGTGATGATAAACCTATAGCAACAACATTTCTTTCCCATGTATTTTCATAGTATCCTGCTTCAAATTTAAATCTTCTACCGATGTTAGGTGTGAAACCTAGTTTCTCTTCAATCTCTTTGATTGCCTCTTCTTCGGTAATAAACTTATCATTGTATGCGTAACCATTACCCATTCGTGTGTATGTAGGTATTCTCCACATCCAACCTGCATTCATTTTCTTTGCAGTAGTAAAACATCTGTAATTATCTCCTTCGTGAGGACATTGAAATGCGATTGCTGAGTTTACAAATAATTCATCTTGCTTAGATATAAAATTCATTTCAGGTAGTTCTTTAACTAATATTCTTTTGAATCCTGATGCATCTACAAACAAATCACCTTCATATTCTTTTTCAGTTTTATTACTAATAACAGATTTAACATAACCATTTTCATGATAAGTAATTTCATCTATTGTATCATCAAACAAATGAACACCAACTTGTTTACATAATTTTCTCAACCATTCATTTAGTTTCATTGTATCAAAATGAAACTGATTAGGTAAACCATCTTCAACACTAACTTTTATATGTGGTTCATAAAAGTGAGAAGGAACTGTTTTGATAGCATGTTTACCTTCAGACATAATTCCATAAACACCATATTCATCATCATAGTGTGTTGTAGGAACATTTTGTCCTAATAAAGCATGAATATAATCACTACCATTCCAGTTCTCAAAATAAACACCATACTTAAATGTTGCAAGACACTCTTTAACAACATCTTTATGAGATGCTTGAACTAATCTTCTAAAATTATTAAAATGCTCTGTACTACTTTCACCAACACCTACGATACCTATTTCAGGTGATCCTATACACATGATGTTAGCACCAGGTCTAAATTTTTTTAACATGATTGCGGCAAAGAGACCTGAATTACCTGCACCCAATACTACAACTGTTTTCATATGTTTATCTCCTCTAACACCTCTTTATGTGTTTTCGTTCTTGTCTGATTTTTTCTTATATCTAATTCTATATGTTTACTCATCAAGCGATTATTCAATCCCCATTTAGTTATATATTCGCTATATGAATTTTTATCTATAAGATTTAAACCACTCATTACTTGAATCCAATTATGATAACCATATAGTGCCTGAGGTTGTAACATATTAAATTCTAATTGTGTAGGTGGTTTTCTACCCCATAGTTTTAATTTTTGTTTTAAACTTTTAGGTAAAGGTTTATACTTATACTCTTGCCAGAAAGGTGTATCTTCTCTACCTGTAACATAATGCAATCGAATAAATTCAAATGCATTATAATAAAAGTCTTTCATTCTATCATTATATAAATCTGATATGTGTTCGTCATTCTTATCAAATGCATGTAAATATTCTAATACATTTATTGTTTGTAATATACCTGTACTTAATGCCGCCGCTTCCATAGGTTCAAAGAAACTAGATGCTATACCTATCGCTACAACATTTTTAATCCAACTCTTTTCTAAATGACCACTACGAAACTCTTTTATATTATTTACAACATCATCTTTTAAATCAAAACCTAAACCTCTTATTTCATCTAATGCTTTTTGAGGTGTGCAATATTGTGAACTATAAACATAACCATTACCTGTTCTATCTTGTGTAGGTGCTTGCCAGAACCAACCACTCTGCATTGCTTTTGATAAAGTAAACATTCTAGGATTATCTAATGTTTTATATGGAAAGAATAATGCTCTATCAACAATTAACTGGTCTGAGTAATCTATGAAGTTAGGTTTGAATTGATTAATTAGTAAACCTTTAAAACCTGAACAATCAAAAAAGAAGTCTGCGTGATATTCTTTACTACCTATAAGACATCTCATATAACCTTGTTCATCATATTTAAAATCATTAATGTAATCATCTATAATTTCTATATCAAACTCTTTACATTTTCTTTTGAGATAATCATTTAAGGCAAAGTTATTAAAATGAAACTGAAGAGGCATGCCTGTTATAACACCTTCAGATTGTGATTGATTTGTATATTCATCTATACTTTCATTTAGCACACTAGCATACATTCCTAAACTATAACCTTGATAATGAACAGGTTCACCTGAATTATATAAGTTATTATCATCATGTGTAAGTTCAGTATGATAATTATCTAAACTATGAAAATAACGATGTCCTGGATATAACCAATCTTCAAATTGAACACCTGCTTTTAATGTTGCTTTACTCTCTCTTATAAACTCTGCTTCATCTATTCTAGCATGATTAATAAAATGCTGAACATGTTCAGTTGTACCTTCACCCACACCTAGAATAGGTGCTTTTCCTGATTGAATTATTTTGACATCAAAAGGACTATTTTTATAAAATCGTTTTATTAATATTGCTGACATCAAACCAGCAGAACCGGCACCCAATACAATGATATTCATAATTACTCCATAAACTCGTCTAAAGCACCTTCTTTTGATTGTTGCTCTGCAACTCGTTTATCATCTTTTGCTTTAGCGATTGCTTGTTCCTTATCTGTCGGTATTTGATTTTCTTGTAAGAATTGTAGATACTGATTTCTATATTCAGCATCATCGCCCTCTAAAGTTGTAACGGCATCTGACATCATCATTTCACCGATTAGTTTTTGTTTCAATTCTGTTTGTTTCTTTTCTTTCTGTATTCTTCTCAAAAATGCGTAGTATATAATTTGTGTAAAGTATGCGAATGGATTTTGCGACTTGTCTGGATTAAAGTTATGTATATACATCAAACAGTTTTCTATGCCGTCTGATATCATATCATGCTTGTATGTATAGTTTATAAAGTTAGGTCTGTACGATAGATGTTGAGCAATCTTTAGAAAACATTCACCTATGTATTTTGTAACAGGTGGTTTTTCTTTCTTTTGCTTTTCTGCTTTATCTACCGCTTTTCGATATTCTATAAGAGCAACAAGAAACTCCTTGTTGTTTACATAATGCTCTTTTCGTGCTTTGGTTTTTGCCATGATTTCTCCATATTTCTTCTTGACACATCAATAAACCGTGTGTATAATCTACGGTGTAGTCCCTTCAAGAACAATACCTTTAGTGTACTGTTGGTTTCTTCTTATTAAGACTTTCACCGCTAATCTCTTCATCTAGATACTCTTCTTTCATATTTTCAATCTCATCAAGTATTTTAGCAAGGTTAGATATTTTCTGTTTATTATCTGTACCAGGTAACTGTTTGATATCTTCTTTTAATGCTTGTTCGCTTTGCTTAGTTAGTTGTTTGTCTAACTCTATTTCTTCTTTTAATCTTACTTTCAAGGTTTCATAATATTTTATCATATCTGGTCTAGGATCACTTATTGTCAAAACATCTTTTTTTCTAATATTAAATAGTTGTGTTTTCGCCATAGGTTCCCAAGGACCGAATGATACATTTTCGTACATCTTGCCACTAAGAGGATTTTGTTGTGATATTCTTATCATCTTAATAGGTTCAGTTAAGGTAATAAAGTTATCATTTTCGTGTGCCTTAACTGTGCTGATAACTGTATCGCCGTTTGAAAGTTTGATAAGTTTAACTGACATTATCATATATTTATCTTTGTTGTTTTATAGTTAAATTTTTCTTCATTGTAAATTTTAATTCTTTCTATCGCATGTTCTAATGTATAATTTTTATGTGCTTTCCATGTTAGGTCATCTGCGATATCAAATAACTTAGCATTTGTTTTTTTATCACCTAAACGCAAACCTCTACCGATACTCTGTAGATTTCTTATACGAGACTTACTAGGACTAGAAAAAATAATATTATGCAAGTTTCGTATGTTAATCCCAGTAGAGAAAGTGCCGTAAGATGCGACAATAATTGCATCTTTTTCTCTTTCAGTAATTGCTCTAATTTCTTCTCGTTTATCAGCATTAACTCCACCATATACAAAGAATACTTTTCTATTCTTCTTTTTCTTTTCTACTATTTGCTCATATAATATTTTACCATGTTTCTCTACATACTGAAACAGTAATAAAGTATTACCTTTTTGGTCTAGTGCTAGATTACTTATAAAATTATTTCTAGGTTCAAAACTGCAAATAAAATCCATTTCTTCTTGATAAGTATATTTTTTAGTTTCTTGTTTTACTTTATCATTGTAGTTTAACATAATGCAACTAATATCTAAGTTTGCTAGTTTGCCTTCTTTCATAAGTTTTTTAGAAGTTGTAAACTGTTTTACTTCACCAAACAAACCTTCTAACATCAATGCATGTGTTTTACTACCATCTAAAGTACCTGTAGTACCATATCTTTTATCAGCATCTACACATTTTTCCATTAATGTTTTTAATGATGTTGCTTTAAATAAATGTGCTTCATCACCTATTACACATTTGATTCCTTCATACCATGACTTCGGTAATTTATATACAGACTGCCATGTAGTAATAATAATTCTTTTATCTGTTTCTTTATCATGACCTGAGTATATTCGATGACATTGTTTTTCTACATCGCAACCGTAATCTGCAAAGTCTTTATACATTTGCTCTACAAGTGAAGTAGTAGGTACAACAATTAAACATCTACCTTCAGTTGCTAGTTGTGTTAAACAATAAATGATTAGAGACTTACCAGATGCAGTAGGTGATAACATTACCATACGATTATTGTTAAGACCATCTAATACTGCATCAACCTGATAGTTTCTAGGATTGAATGGTAATTTTAAATCTTTAATTTCTTTTACAACATCTTCTACAGTAAACTTATTGCGATTAAGAATATCATCAAGACCAAGTAGTTCATAACCTCTCTCCTTACAAAACTCTTCTAACTTATGTGTCAATCCTACATACAAAGATTTATTCCACATATTGAATAATCTTATCTTACCATCCCACATACGATTTCTGTATGTAGGCATAAACTCTGCACCTGGTACTTTGAATGTAAAATATTCTGATAGTTCATATGTCATGCCTGTATCAGCACAATCAACTTTCATATAAACTTCATTTATTTTTTCTAGTATTATATAGTTATTATTCATTTAATTTTATCCCATATCCATTCATGAAAATAAAACATAATAGAACCTGCAGGTATACTTGCTATTGCTAAACCGAAAGTATACCACAAGTCACCTCCTGTCATAACTGCATAACTCATAAACCATATCATACCTAGTAGTTGCCAGGTACAAGTTTTAATTATTCTTCTTTTTGTTACAAAATTATTCATCTAACATCAAACTCTTCTTTGTTGCTCCGCATTCAGGACATCTCCAATAATCAGGTATATCTTCATATTTGGTGCCCGGCGGCAGACCTGCATCTGGGTCACCTTTCTCTTCATCATATATTTCTCCACATATAGAGCAAATATATTTACGATATTCCGTTTGTGAATTTATGCCATTCGATTGCATTCTTAATATCCCATCCTCTTGAATGAATACTACGCAAAACACTTTCTAAGAAAGATACAACCGTTTCATAATATGATATTCTGTCTTGCTTTTTAATTAAATCAAAGTCCCCTTGTAAATGTTCTTCCATTTCATTCTTTAAAGGTTTAGCACCTAAATATTGTTGCCAACCTAATTCTGTTAATTCTTTGTCTGACATTTCACCACGATAATATCTCCACTTATGTCTTCTAAGTTTAAAGTATTCGCTTTGTTCTTTTCTAAGATTAAGTCTAACTGTGGAAAGTATTTCGATATACTTAGCATGTAGATTAGGAACTAGTGCCGCCTCTTTACCTAACTCAACATCGTTGATAGGTGCATCGTTCTTCCACATTGTTTGTAATTTCTCTAGTTCTATCATTATTAATCCTTAAGGTTTAGTTATCACAATAGCACAATGACTATTGTTTGTCAAGGCAAATGTTCTTATAATTTAACGATTTCGTAAATATTATATTGAAAACTTGCCGCCGCAGTTAGGTATGTAAGACTTGTATCTGTAGTATCAAATCTTAAACCTTCTAGAGATGTAGGGAATAAATCTTTAAATCTTATTTCTAGATTAGAGTTATTATTGCTATCTGTTATAGTCATAATTGCATCACTCATCGTTGGTGCAATAGGTAGATTTTTAGCAGTATTCGTGCCAGGAAATCTATCTTTATGTCTATTAATATATGCATCATAGTCTGCCGTATTCTGTGCCGTACCTATATCTTTAATCCAATCATACAACTTTCTAAAGTTTTCCATATTCTCATCAACTAAAAAAGTTATATCTAAAGAACCAAACTCTACTTTATCGCCTGGTATATTTAAATCTTTTAGTCTTGTAAATTGTCTTGATTGTCCTAATTGAAGTGAAGGTATGTTTGCAGTTTGACAGGCAAACGATACATTTCTAATTCTGTTCATTGTGAAAACAAAATTATTAGGTTGCAGGTGATTTAGATTTGAAGGTGTATCACCTGTCCAGTTTGTAATGTTTGTGTTATTTGTAAATACCATATGACTATTTATATCAGTTGTAAACACTTCATAAAACTAAATAATAGTATCAGTTGTAGGAGGGTGTCATAGACCCATTAACTATACTAGCAGGTGCCACCACGGCGTTCAATGCCTGCAAGAGATTAATAAGTGCAGGACAGGATATCGAGAATTGTAGCAAACAACTCGGTAGATGGTTTAGTGCGTGTACTGATATTCAAAAACTTAAACAAGAAAATAGCAATCCTACAGTTTTCGGTAAACTTCTATACAAAGGTTCAATAGAACAAGAGGCACTTAATTTACTTATTGCTCAAAAGAAAATTCAAGAACAAGAAAAAGAACTTCGAACTCTTATTACATATACCTATGGTGTAAACGCATATGATGAAATGTTACAACTAAGAAGAAAAATAAGAGATGCAAGAGAAAAAGCAATATGGAAACAAAGACGAATGAGAAAAGATATCTTCGAAGGATTTATGATACTTTCATTGATTGTTTCTTTAGGTAGTCTTATCTTGTTTATAATCGCAGGTGCTCTAGGAAAACTTTAATTCACAAATAAAAAAGGGGGTCCGAAGACCCCCTCTAATGCAAAGTTTATTGCAATCTTTAAGATTACATCAAATTAGTTACTTTAACTAGTCTGTAGTAACTGTTTGAATCCGCTGAGATTGAAGTAAACGGATTAGCAACAATACCATATCTAGTTTTGAAACCAATTTTCGGTTGGAAAGTATTCTCACCAACTGCTCTCACCATTTGTAGTGGAACATATGGGCAGTAGAACAATCCACTATCATATGGAGATGAACCTTTATAACCTACGCAGTAGTATTGGTTGCTATCTGAAGCATTTGCTGAATATGGATCAACATATACTTTGATTTTACCATTTAATGTTCCTGCGAAAGTGTTTCCAGTATCGTCAACATTTAAGTTAGATTGTAATGCTGGAGCATAGTCTAGAACTCCTGCCATTGAAAGAGCAGATGCCACATCTGAAGAAGTGATGATAAAGTTACCTTTACCTCTTCTTGTATCTTGTGCGATATGGTTCGCATCTCTTTCGATTTGGAATAAAAGACCTTTAAATCTTTCAACTGACCATCTTCCATTGGAATCTGTGTCTAAGTCAAAAGTACCGGCACTAGCAACTGCACCCGCTTGGGCACCTGCTTTTGCTGAAGTATAGATAGTTCTTACAACTTCTCTATTGATTTCAGCAAGAATTTCTGCAGAAAGAATATTTGCTAATTCTGTCTCTGCATCTAACCCATGAACTGCTTTCAAGTCTTGTGCAAGTTCTAGAGTGTATTCTGCCTTTAATGCTCTAGTTTTAGCAGTAACCGTAGTTTTCTCGATTGAGAATGCCATTTGGTTAAACTGACCACTATCACCCATAGAAACTGAACCATCTCCTAGTGCTTCACCGTTTGCGGTTGATGCCGCAGTACCTGAAGTATAAGGGGACTCAACTGGGTTTGAGTTAGCATGTGTGCCAACACCAGAAAAGTCTGTGTCTGCTTCGTTGAATAATGCTTCAGTACCACCTTGTGTACTAAATCTAGATTTCATCGCAAATATAAGACCAGTTGGACCAGTCATTGGTTGCACGCCACAAATGTCGTATGCAATCAAGTTAGGCATTGCTCGTCTTACAAGTGAGATAAGAATTGGGTCGAATTTTGCAACTCCACCAGTATCAGGCATCGCCGCCGCATCGTTGACAGGTGCTGCCTCTGTAAGTGTTGCTCTATCTTCCCTCATCGCTTTTTCTTGGTTTTCCAAGATAACAGTAGTAACCGCTTTTCTATAAGAATCCTTAATTTCTGGTAAATCAGGATGCTCTAGAACTGGTTGCCACTTACTTTGAAGGTTTTCTGTTAAAAACATCTTAGTTCTCCTCGTTTTTATTTTTACTTCTTATATTTATAATATTAGTTTGCCTTAGTGCTTTTGGAAATGAAAGATGCATATGCTTTCATATCACCCGATAAGTTGACTTCAGATTTCTCTTCGTTTTCCTCAGCAACTTCGGCGTCTTCGATTGGTTTGGCAACCTTTGGGAAGTAGGACTCTTTTATAGTCTTTAATTCTTCCGCAAACTTATCATCATTCTCATATTGAATTCCTTCTGCAAGAGATTGAAACTTTTCTTTTTGTGTTTCTGCTAAATCACTTGCATGGTCTTTAATCATATCAGACTTCTTTTGCTCGTTGATTTCTTTAGAAGTGTTGACATTCTTTTCAATTTCTTCATTAAGTTTATTTTCTAACTCAGCAATTTTTTCTTGTTGAGCAGAAAGAACATCGTATTTGTCTTCTGGTACATCAACATAATGCTCTTCGAATACTTTTTTCAAAGAGACAATAAAGTCTTCTGTGATTTCTGTTTTAAGACCTTTTTCGATAGAAAGTTCGTTTTCTTTAGTCCATTGCTCAACAATGTAAGAAAGATAATCGTCAACTTTTTCTACCAAGTCTTCTTTAACTTTTTCAGTTTGCTCTGCAAGTTGAGTGTCATAGTGTTCTTCTAACTCTACAACTTTTTCTGCTAATTTAGAGTTTACAGCACTTTCGAAAATAGTTTTCGCTTTTGCTTTGTACTCTGCTGAAAAATCTTCGCCTTCAGTTAATGCATCTACATCTCTAGACATATCAACTTCTTCCATTTTACTGCCATGTTTCATAGACATCATTGGCATTTTACCGCTTTTTACTGCGCCGTACATTGCCGCTAAGTCTTTTTTGTTCATAGACATTAACTTTTTGTCAACCATAGCAACGATGTCTTGCTTAGTTTTCTTCATGGTTTCTTTCATTTCGTCATCCATGTCTTCTTCTTTAGCATCGTCATCGTCTGATTTTTCATCTGGCATTTCTTCTTCATCATCTTCTTCTTTCATTTCTTCATCATCTTTTTGTGCCATCATTTTCTTTTTCTTGCCATGTACTGCTGACTTAATATCTTCTTTATCATCATCTTTAGCAGTTTCAACGATTTCATCTTTGTCTTCGTCTTCTTCAACTTCTTCTGCTTTAACTTTGGTAGCACCAGGTTTAATGTTAGGTTCGCCTTTATTTGCTTCCCCACCAGGTACTGCCGCTTTTTTAACTTTCTTAGATGCGTCTGGTCCTTTTGCTGTTTCTGGATTTGTTACTGCTGGACCTGTGTCTTCCATATCGCCGTCTTCTTTGTTCTTAGCGATTTTTTGCATAGGTTCTGCTTTTACACCAGATTGCCCAGGAGCAGTTGCCTCTAAAAGTTCTCTGATTTTTTCTTCTACTGACATTTGGTTACTCCCTATATTTAATAGTAATTATATTTATGTTATTTCAGACTTTTAATGAAACTATCAAATATTGCTAGTTTCTTTTCTTCTAAGTCTGAAAGTTTAGTTTCAGTAAGTTGTTTTTTATAATTTGAGACAACTTCTTCTCTTACGATTCCGTTATCCCAAACCCATTCTTTACCTTCCATGACACCATTTACGAATGCCTCTGGAGCAGATGGGTCCGCAACTATATCGGCGGCAGTTGCTAAATAGAAATCATTTTGAACCTCTTGTGCCTCTTTCTTAGGTTTAAGAGATCCCATTCCTCTAGAACTTACGCCCAATGTAGCGCCTTCATCCATCAAATTTTTTACAATCTTACCGTACGGAGTTTCCATTATCTTTGCTCTACCCATGACATTATCACCTTCCATAGAAAGTTCTTTTATCATGTGAGAAACCCTTTCAAGATTGACTGTTGGTCCATCTGGATGTCCCAACTCACCAAACGCCCTATTCTTAGATACAAACTCTTTATTGTATCTTTGAACTTCTCTTTCGATTACATTTTTAGGATAGATACGACCATTTTTATTCTTTACATTAGACTGCATAAAAACGCCTTCTATAAAGTAGTCTTTTTTACCATCCTCTTTCTCTTCTCTGAGAAAGTTTACATCGTTAATTTCTTCTCTTATTAGTTTCATTAGATACCTGCATATCCTGTTAGTTTCTTTAACACTAAAATACAAGTGCCACTTCCTGTGCCTACAGTAACTTTGATATCTTCATCGCTATCTGAGTTTTCTAAAGCAGGCAGTATAAAGTGACCAGATGTGCCTACATTACCACTATCAAATCTGATAGTACCTGTAGTGGCACTCTCTACTGTTACATCTCCTGACCAAAAGATTTCTTTGATACCTACAGTAGGAGATGATGCAGTTTGACTAGGCGCTCTGAATGATGCTCCATCTATATCAATGGTAGTATTCCCAGCACCTCCAGTTACACTAACCACATTGGTCGTTTTGGTAACCTTCAGAAATCGTTGTCCTATTGCCATCTTTTATCCTTTTATCTTTTACTACTATTATTTATAAAAAAATTCACTTTTATTCTTCATTATTGTCTTCATCATCGTCAGGTGCCATACCACCTTTTTTACGATGCCACATTTTTATCTGTGGTTCTAACATTCTTTTACTTCCTATATCGAAATCGTCTATCTTTTTAAACTTCTTAATTAACATCTTACGAATTTCTGCTTTATTCTTTGCTTTTATTATTAACTCTCCGATGCCTGGTATCTTAACTAAAAATCCTTGTTCTTGTGCTTCATCTAGTTCAACTTCTTCTTTCATGCCTAATTTTTTTCTTCTCTTATTAATTAGGTCAATAGTTTTTTTCTGCATAGGTGAACCAGGTACTTCTTTCATTGCTTTTGTATAAAGTTTTAATAACTCTGGGTCCATAGAAATATCTTTCATACGACCTTCGGCAACTACATTAGCACCATAAAAATTCATTAAGTCTTTAGCAATATTATTTAAATCTTTACCTCTACCATCTACTTTAATTACCCCACCTGAAACTGCTACATTTAATCTTTGTTTTTTCAAGTCAGCAATCGCTTTTTTTCTATTGTCCATATCTCTAATGGTAACTTTCATTTTTTTAAATTCTGTTATATCATGTTGTGCTTTAAGTTGTTTGTTTAGCATCTTATCTATTTGAGGTGTACTTCTTCCAACTTGTGTTGCGTTACCCATTGAAGACTTACCAATAACTGCTCTTAAAAAATCATTTACTTTTCCTTTAGGTCCTTTTACTCTAACTTGATTACCCATCAAGGCAGATTTTAATCCTAAACCTTTGGCACTTCTTGCTATCTGACTTGCAATCTTATTTACATCACCTTGTTTTACAAATATGTCTTGAACATCTTCAGCAACTTCTACTGCTTGTTCCCATATCTCAATCTCTTCTCCCATTACTGCTTTAAGACCTTTATCAAAATCTTTTTTGCTACGAGTAATAAGTTTTTGTAAATTTAATTTGTCTGATGGTTTTCTTAGTCTACCATAATAGTCTAAAATTCTTTTAGCATCTTGAGGTTTAATTTTTACTTTTTTACCATCGTCAAACTCTACAGGTTTCATACCTCTGAGAGATATTACTTTGTATAGTTGCATGATGATGTTTTTATCTGCATCTTCATCACCATCGTCTGATCCTGCTTTACCTCTTACTTCGTTTATATACTCTTCGCCTACTAATTTAAGATAATCTTTTGTTAGTTTCTCAGCATCTTTTTCTCTGTTTACTGGTCTGGCATACTTTTCGCCATCAAAGTATATAAAAAATTTGTTCCCTTTTTTAGTTAAAGTCATTTCGATTTTTTTACTTCGACCGACTTTTTGCGTCTTAACTATTTTTTCACCAGGTCCTAACTTGACCTTTTCATAAAGTTCAATAGTCTTTCTGACCTGTGAAAGTGTTAATGACATTTATTCCTCTGTATTTTCTTCTTGTTCTTTATTCTTAAATAGAGTTTTAGATACTTTTTCTTTTTGTTGTTCTAAAGCATCTGCTACTTTACTATTCATTACTTTTTCAAATTTATCATTAGCGGCACTTAAATCGCCGTTTGATACATCGTCTATAAAGTCTTTGATATTTTCTTCATTCATTAGAATTGCTCCTCGCCTTCTTCACCTTCAGGTGGCATTTCTGCCTCCGTCTCTGCTTTTATTTGATTATTTATGATTTCTATTTCATCATCTGTAAGTTTTAAGATATTCTTTCTTACCCATGTTTGAGAGTAGAATTTAGGTGTCTCACCATTTACAAACTCTAGTGTATCTCTCAACAATCCTATTCTTTCTCTTAATATTTCTTGATTTTTAAGTTCAGTAAACTGATTGTCTTTAACAAAATCATATCTTATATCTTGTTTGATTTGTTCCCAATCGTCTTCAGATACAATACCTTTTAGTATTAACTGTGTTTTAAGTAAATCATGAAATAGTTCAGCAAATCGTTTTCTTAATCTTTGAACAAACTTAGTAAATTTAAGTTCATCTCTGTTAATTTCTGTTGCTCTACCTAATTGAAAACCACTTTCAGGTTGCATTCTAGACTGTGGTACATTTAATGCTAAGAACATTTTCTTTTTAAAATATTCAACATCTTCGATTTCACCTAGGTTTTGACCTCCCCCTAGTGTTGTAATCTCAGTACCTCTGCCGCCTTCTCTTCGTGGCATCCAAAAGTCTTCTAGCATGTTCATGAATTTTCTATCGTCTTTTACTTCACCTGTATCACCATCGTAAACAAGTTTATTTTTAAACTTGACCATGATGTCTTGTAAATATTGCTCTGCTTTTAATTTAGGTAAGTTACCTACATCTACATAGAATATTCTTCTCTCAGGTGCTCTAGCAATACGATAAACTACTAAAGCATCTTCCATCATTCTTAATTGATTGACAGGTTTGATTGCTTTGTGTAGATAACCTAATACAACATTTCTGTTGGAATCAAGAATACCGCTAGGCACATAACATACACTATCTTTTGTTAATGCGATAGCATTTGCCGCCTTGATTGATATATTGTTTCCTATTTGTTTGCCTTCAGAATATAAAAAGTATTCTTTGATGCCTGTTATAGTTTGTGTTCCTTGTGCATCATCAGGTTTACTTTTCTTTACTTCTCTAACAAACTTGATACTTCTAGGATCAATTAATCTAAGTTTTTGTATTCCCTCTTTTTTATTAGATGTATCTACGACTTTATGAAAATATATTCTGCCGTCAACATACCATCTTTTAAATAGTTCATGAGACCTTTTATTAAAGTCTAAAAGACCCATAACATATTTAAACTCTTCTTGAATTTGTCGTTTGATTTTATCTGAGAACTGAATATTATCAGTTATGATATTAATAGGAGAACCTTCTTCACTATCTGAAATAATTGCCTCATTAATAATATCATCAATAGCGGATTCACATTCAGGAAATAATGAAATTTCACGATACCTTTTAATTAGGTCGTGTTCATTCTTTGCAGAATAATCTTGATTAAGATAAGTGCCGTAAGCACCTCCCCCACCTACAGTTGATTGACCATCGTCAGGTGAAGGAAGAATTATGTCCTGCTTACTTAAACTCTTCTCTTCTTCATTTCCTCTTATCGTGAAACCGAATAATTTGAATGCCATGTTTTCTCCACTCTTAACATTAATATATCAGAAAAATGAAAAGTAAATTAGACAGTAGTATCGGTAGTTGTAGTACCACCAAGACTTCCACCTGTACTTTCAAAATACTGATAAGTAAATTCACAAGTAAATTCTGCAACTGCGTCATTAGTTCCAAAATCAAGAGCAATCGGTCCGATGTTAGTCGGATACGAATCCTTAATTATGTAAGACTTAATGACGGAATCATTTCTATCAAGTTGGTCAACTTGTAGGTCTACTAGATATTCTGCAGGAAATACTCTACCTCTATTAGTTTCTACATTGTTGATACCATTCTGCCATATTTCTAAAGCATCTCTGATAGCAAAAGATGTATCGTTGTAAATTGTTACTGTCCAAGGACTGAAGGTTCTTTCTCCTCCGAAGTTTACGATACGACCTCTGTAGTTAACTGGTGTGTTACCGATAGTTGAACCAGGAAGTTCAGCACCTTTACATAAAAACTCACTATCTCTACCAGCACTACCTGAGACTGCACCTGAAACATAAGAAGGAAAAGTTAGAGTAACTTTGAACTGATTTGCTCTGCTACCCCCTCCAATCATTCTAGATTTAAAATCTGAGATTGTTGCCATTTGTTTAACTCCTATTACTTATATTTATCTGTTATACGCCAGTCTCTTCGAAACTAATTCCAGTTCTTGTTGCTACAAATTTTAGAGTGATAAAGTTGATTGACCTTGCAGGTTTCACAAAAATGTCTGCTCTAAATTCATTTGCATCAATAACTGCCGCAGTATTATTAGTTGTATCACACACTACTTTAAAGTCTGTTAAACCTCGTCTTCCTTGGATATCTCTAAGGAAAGGTTCTACTAGATTTCTAAAGTTTGCTCTAGTGAATGTATCGTTAAATTCAAACAGTTGAAACTTCGCCGCAGTCGCTATTGCTTTTTCTAGAATAATGAAAAGTCTTCTTACATTAATTCTATCAAAGGCACTAGGTGCAGAAAGCATAGTTTTGTCTCCGAAGAGAACTGTGCCTTGCCCTGGGAATGATACAACTGGGTTAATTGCATTTTTATACAATGTGTCTCTATCTGCTTTGTCTGGACTATATGCTAGTTTAACTGAATTTTTAATCTGACCTCTGTTAAATCCTGCTGGACTAAAGAAAGGATCAGCGACTAAATCAGTTCTTACTAGACATCCTGCTACATCTCCGTTTAATGGTACATATCTGAAGACATCGTTATATCTGTCAAACTGATATTTGTAACCACTATCCATTACTGCAAAAGATGAATTGATATTTTGCGTTGTTCTAAAGTCTTTAATATCAGTTGCAGGTGTTGATGATTGTGCATCAGCAAGTTCTGGTGATATAAATGCCATACAGTCTTTTCTTACTTCACAAACACTCTCTACAACAAATTTAGATACTGTTGCAGATACGGCACCTGTAGGTATCAATGATACATCTACTGCCTCATCGTTTGCAAATTTTAAAAATCCTGCTTGTAATTCACCATCTGTTGGTGCATTATCGTCTGTTCCTCCAGCAAGTGAACTATACATAGGTAAGTTGTTTGCATGTGAGAATGCATTTCCTAGTGTTCCTGCCGATGCTCCTACATCTGCATCTAGTGAAGTATGATGTTTACCCCAAAAGATGTATTCTGATTGTGCGTAAACAACTTCTTTATAGAAGTTTACTGAACCGTTAGATGATTTTGCATCTGAGGCAACTGATAAATTAGAATATTTTTCTAGAATTGTTCCTGCAGTTCCAGTCCACAATCCATCTTCGTCAACTACGATTAGATGAATTTCATCACCTGAACCACCTCTTGCAGTTGCTTGTGCTGAAGTGCCTGGTGCCGCATCAAATTGGTCTGCATAAAACCATTCTCTAGATACCTGAACAGGTGATCCGGATCCGTCAACTGCTGTTGTCAGTCCAGTTGTTTTCCCTTTTTCTCTAATTGTTAAGGTATTTGTTGAAATATTTGTTACTTCGTATTTTGTAGTGTGATTAGCAAAGGTAATTAAATCTCCTATCGCAATCGTATTACCAGCGACAACAACTACTGAAGTTGCTCCTGCTGAATTATTTTGCGTTGTAGTAGTTACATTTGATGCACTATACGCCGCCGCATTTTGACATTGCGATACTCGTATAGAGTTTCCTAATGTACCTGGATATCTTCCGATATAGAAATGATTACCACTAGATAATGCACTTGTCTTTGTAGTCCAGTCATCTGTATTCTTAACCAAGATACCTGAACCGGATGCTGAAGAGTTTAAGTTTCCAGTCGCAACTCTAACTACTTGTAGGTTTGAACCATAGTCTAAAAAGTTCGCCGCAGTAAAAAATGATGAAAATGTATTGTCGTCTGGTTTTTGAAAAGTTTCAACAAGTTCGTTTTGTGAACTTATATTAATAATTTCATCAACTGGACCCCAATTAAATACACCGGCAAACCCACCTGGTGTAGTTGCAACTGCTGGCACTATATGAGTTAGGTCTTGTTCTTGGACTAAAACTCCTGGTGAAAGTTGAAATGCCATTTTATTACTCCCGTTTAACTATTCTTCTATTTTGTAAGAATATTTATAATTCTCACTAATTTAACTCATCATCATTATAGAACCATCTATCTCCTGTAGTATCAACAAAACTAGTCTGTTCTACTCTAGGTGACCCATCGTCTATAATGCCGAAAGGTGTTAACCCGTCTTCTATTGCCCTCATCTTGTCATCGTATAGTTTTCTTCTTATATCTGTATCAGTCAACTCTTTAAAATACGGTTGACTTGATAAGAAGGCAAACATTACTAGACACATCGCTAAATCATCATGTGATCCTTCTTCCGCTTCATAACTCTGACCTCGGGCAACGAAAGTCGAAAGTTCATTAATTATATCAAAATCTCTAATAATAAATTTTTGTTCTTCTACTAAAGACTTTAGATTACTACATCCTAGTCTTTTTAACTGAGCAGTTGTTCTAATACCTAGTTGGTTCTTAGATGCAAAACCCCCACCTATAACTTGTCCTGCTCTACCTTTAAGAGAAGAAGACAAGATATTTTCGTATTCTATCTCATTATTTAGAATATCCACGACTTGTTGACCTATATCATTTATCTCTGTTAGAACATATGCCTGATTGTATAGTGTTCCTATCTTATTAATTATTGTAGGAAACATCATAGGAGACAACTGATTGTCTCTGAATACTGCAACTATTTCGAAAGGCATTGATGTTACATCTACTACTACAAAGGCAGAATAATCTAATCCTACACCTCTTGCAACATCTGCCACTAAAACATAAGTCTTATCTTTTTCAGGTTCTTTATATTGAACTACACCATCTTTTTTGTATATAGGTTCTTCATAAGGCAATACTCTTAATGTGTTAGGACTAATTAATGTATTAGATGAACCTAAAAATTCACATTCAAATTCTTGTTGCCATTGTTCTAAACTTGTGTTCTTTATTGTTTCTTCTTTAAACTTTGCGTTACGCCCAGGTACATCTTTCCAACTAACATCTATTGCTTTATATAAGTTTCTTTTATTCTCTGCATCTACCCACATCTTATAAAACATATTCATACCATTAGGTGTAGAAACAACTATAACTTTTGTAGATTGTCCTGCAGTAATTGTAGGATAAACTGAACGAAAAAAGTCCTCTGCATAATGATAAGGTACGAATGCAAACTCATCTAGAAATACTAAGTTGTATGAACCACCTCTAACTGCACTTGATGATGTAGCGGCGGCAACTATTTTACTACCATTTTCTAATTCTATAGAACCTTTGTTCCAAACTTTGATACCTTGTTGTAACCAAGAAGGCAATGCCTCATATGACATATGTATTTTTGCTAATAGGTCTCTTGCTAACGCACCTTTGTTTGCTAGAATGGCACAATTAACATTTTCATT
>CETN01001770.1_pt1 | contig 45363 bp, 30 predicted proteins | sample 531301 | NCBI WGS metagenome assembly CETN01 (sample SAMEA2622656, study PRJEB7988) | marine metagenome | isolation source: saline water (ENVO:00002010), including
GCCATTTTCTATGGCTAAAAGGTGTCTAGCAAACTGGGGGCGATTCATACCGCTATTTTCAGCCGCCCGAAATCGCGGAGAGGAAAAGGCAGCCCACGCCGAGTTCAATAGCCAATCTTACCGTCGCGAAGATCGGGAGCTAAAACTGGGCGCGCGGCTATATCGTGCCTGGCAGGCGTTTCAGCAAAACCAGTTGGCGGCAAAGACGCTGCAGACAAGGATTATCCCCACGCTGGAATCGGCCCAATCACAAACCCGCCTCGCCTACGAGCAGGGCCGTTATCGCTATACCGACTGGCTGGCCGTCCAGAATGAACTGCTGGATGCCCGGCGACGACTGATCCACGCCGCCACCGCGGCGCTCCACAATCAAACACTTATCGAACAGTTGACGGCCACTCCCCTCGCCGAGGAGGCAAGTCATGACGATTAAAACTGGAAACCGTCCTATGCAAATGCATCTCACCGCCCTGTGTCTGCTTCTTGCCATCGCTCAGCCCGGCATCGCCAGTGACAGTGACAGCCACAGCCACAGCCACAACGACCACCAGCAAACGCGCTACTCGACGCAGGAAAACAGCGATCTGGCGCAGCGGGATCATGCCAGTGACGGCGAAGCGACCACCATTTCAGCGGCCATGGCGGCGCGCAACGGGATAAGCACAGAGATCGCTGGCCCCGGCAAGATAGAGCGCCACCTTCAGGTTTATGGTCGCCTGGAACTACCCCCGGATCAGCGGGTAGCGCTTCGAGCTCGCTTCGCCGGACTGGTGAAATCGGTCAGAGCCCGTGTTGGCCAGAGCGTCGACAAGGGCGAGGTGTTAGCCGTGGTCGAGTCCAACGACAGTTTAAAAGACTACGCAGTAGTCGCTCCCATCAGCGGCATCATTCAATCCCGGCAAACCAGTGTTGGCGAAATCAGCGGTAATACCCCGCTGTTTACCGTGGTCGATACCCGACGGTTGTGGGCAACCTTGCAGGTGTTCTCCTCCCAGCGCTTTGAGGTCAAGCCGGGACTTCCGGTGCACGTGATTCACAACAACCACCGTCATGACAGTCACATCGAATCGATAGCACCCGCTGATCAGGGCGAACCTTACGTGATCGCGCGCGTGATGCTGGACAATGCCAATGGCGATATGGCACCCGGCGATCTGGTTTCCGCCGAAATCGATGCAGAGATTGTGAGCTCGCCTTTAGTCATAAAAACACGCGCCATCCAGCAACTGGACGGCAGGCCTGTCGTATTTATTCAGGAGGGCGAACGCTACTACGCACGAGCGCTTGAGCCGGGTCGTACCGACGGGGTGCACACTGAAGTGCTGTCAGGGCTGGACGCGGGTGATCGCTATGTTGTCGACAACAGCTACTTGATCAAGGCAGACATTGAAAAGTCCGCTGCATCTCACGAGCACTGAGGAGAGAGTCATGATTGATGCCATTGTACGTCTCTCCATTGAGCGACGTTTTTTTGTACTCAGCCTCATAGCCGTATTGATCGGCATGGGTATCTGGAGTTATCAGCGACTCCCGATCGACGCGGTGCCCGACATTACAAATGTGCAGGTGCAAATCAATACCCATGCGCCGGGGTACTCACCGCTGGAAGCCGAGCAACGCATCACCTTCCCTGTTGAAACGGCGCTCTATGGCCTGCCGCAGCTTGAGTACACACGCTCCTTGTCACGCTATGGCCTGTCGCAGGTGACCGTGGTGTTTGAAGAAGGCACCGATATTTACCACGCTCGCAATCTGATTGATGAGCGCTTGGCCGCGATAAAAAATGCGCTGCCGTCCGGGCTCGAACCGCAAATGGGGCCGATTGCCACGGGGCTGGGCGAAATCTTCAGCTATACCGTCGAAGCGGAGCCAGGGTCGACACAGGCGAACGGCAAGCCTTGGGATGCGACCGCGCTCAGGGAAATTCAGGACTGGCTGATAAAACCGCAACTGGCGCAGGTGCGCGGCGTGGTAGAAATCAACACCATTGGCGGCTTTGACAAGCAGTACCACATCACCCCCAAGCCAATGCAATTGCTGGAGCACGGCATTAGCTTGCAAGACATTGCCCGCGCAGTGCAGGCCAATAATAGCAATCGCGGGGCGGGTTACATTGAGCGCTACGGTGAGCAGATTTTAGTGCGCTCTCCGGGACAGCTCAAAACCATTGCAGACATTGAAAGCATTGTTGTTGCTCGACATCGCGCGGCGCCGGTGATGCTTAAAGATGTTGCGGAGGTCGCCATTGGCAAAGAGCTGCGCACCGGGGTGGCGACGCGCGATGGTCGGGAAACCGTATTGGCTACAGCCATGATGCTCACTGGCGCGAACGCCCGCCAAGTGGCAGCGGATCTCGCGGCCAGACTGGAGGCCATTAAACCCTCCTTACCCGACGGCATTACGCTTGAAACTGTTTACGACCGGACCTCACTCGTCGATAAAACGATCGCCACGGTGCAGAAAAATCTGCTTGAAGGCGCCTTACTCGTCATTGTCGTTTTACTGCTTCTGCTGGGAAATATTCGTGCGGCACTGATCACCGCGGGCGTAATTCCGCTGTCGATGATGGCGACCATTACCGGCATGGTAGGTACCGGTGTTTCCGCCAACTTGATGAGCCTCGGCGCGCTGGATTTCGGGCTCATTGTCGATGGTGCGGTGATTATTGTAGAAAACTGTATCCGGCGCCTGAGTCACGCAGGGCAACCGCTGCCATTGCGCGAGCGACTGGACGTGGTGTATGCGGCAACCCGGGAAGTGATACGCCCAAGCCTGTTCGGCGTGGCCATTATTACCGTCGTCTACATACCCATTTTTTCACTCAGTGGTGTGGAAGGAAAAATGTTCCACCCTATGGCAGCGACCGTCATGATGGCCTTGCTGGCCGCGATGGCCATGTCGCTGACGCTGGTTCCCGCCGCTGTAGCCGTCTTTATGAACGGCCCGGTTAAGGAACAGGAAAGTCGCATTATTCGCTCAGGCAAAGCCCTGTACCGCCCGTTACTGGAAAAGGCACTGGCCTTGCCCGGCGCGGTACTGGCAAGCGCTGGCGTTTTGCTCGCTTCATCCTTGTGGCTGGCAAGCACCCTTGGCGCGGAGTTCATCCCACAGCTTGATGAGGGAGATATCGCGCTGCATGCCCTGAGGATACCGGGTACAGGTCTCGAGCAATCGATAGCACTGCAGGAAATTCTGGAGGAAAAAATAAAAGCGTTTCCGGAGGTGGAGACCGTGTTTGCCAAGATCGGTACGCCGGAAGTCGCGACAGACCCGATGCCACCCAATGTGGCAGACAATTTTGTCATGCTAAAACCCCGCGACCAGTGGCCGGACCCCAGCCGCTCCAAGGCGGAGCTGGTAAGCGCTATGGAGGAAGCCCTTGAGACATTGCCCGGCAACAACTACGAATTTACCCAACCTATCCAGATGCGGTTTAACGAATTGATTTCCGGGGTGCGAGCCGATCTGGGCATCAAGGTGTTTGGCGACGATCTTGAACAACTTGAAAAAATCGCCCAGCAGATACTCACCGTCGTACAACAGCTCGACGGTGCAGCGGATGCACGGGTGGAGCAAGTCAGCGGCTTGCCCATGTTATCGGTGATCCCCAAACGCCTTGCCCTGGCGCAGTACGGTTTGACCGTAGACGATATGCAGACACTGATTGCGACGGGTATTGGCGGCAAAGAGCTGGGGCTCATCTACGAAGGTGATCGTCGCTTCACACTCGCCTTGCGGCTGCCGGAAGAGATACGACGCGATATCGACAGTCTCGGCTTTCTGCCAGTACCGCTGCCAAATGGTAATTATGTCCCACTGGCTGAAGTCGCAGACCTCGAGCTTAAACCTGCACCGGCGCAAATCAGCAGAGAAAACGGCAAACGCCGAGTCGTGGTAACGGCGAATGTGAGAGACCGGGACTTGGGCAGTTTTGTCGATGAAGCCAAGATTCAAATTTCGAAAAACCTGACATTACCCGCCGGTTATTGGCTTGACTACGGAGGCACGTTTGAACAATTGGAATCCGCCAGTAAACGGCTCGCGCTGGTCGTACCGGTCACGCTGGCCATTATCATCGGATTGCTCGTCATGGCCTTCGGTTCGCTGAAAGACTCACTGATCATTTTTACCGGCGTACCACTGGCGCTTACCGGCGGTGTCTTGGCATTGTGGCTTCGCGGCCTTCCCTTATCCATTTCCGCCGGTGTCGGCTTTATCGCCCTTTCCGGTGTAGCCGTGCTGAATGGTCTGGTGATGCTGGCCTTTATTCGAGACCTCTGGCTTGAGACAGGTAATCTCCGTCAGGCGATTATTGATGGCGCACTGATACGGCTGCGTCCGGTATTGATGACCGCCATGGTCGCCAGCCTGGGATTCATACCCATGGCATTAAACACCGGCACAGGCGCTGAAGTGCAACGGCCGTTGGCAACGGTCGTCATTGGCGGCATTCTGTCCTCCACGCTATTGACCCTGATCGTGCTACCGGTGTTATACCAATGGGCACACAAGAAGGATCAGCAATAGCCATTCTCCGCGGTGCAGCTTACCCTGCACCGCAATACACAGGAGACAACCATGCACGACCATACGCATGCCGCCCGATCCCAGCGCATGGGCTGGGCATTCCTCTTGAACCTGTCGTTCTCGATCATCGAATTTATTGGCGGCTGGCTCACCAACAGCACGGCCATTATGGCGGATGCGGTCCACGACCTGGGCGACAGCTTGTCCATCGGCAGTGGCTGGCTACTCGACCGGCTCGGAAATCGAAAGCCAGACTCTCAATTCACCTACGGCTATCGCCGCCTGAGTCTGGTCGGTGCACTCGTCAATGGCCTTGTATTAATCAGTGGATCAATATGGGTGATATCAGAGGCCTTACCGCGCCTGCTTGATCCCGTGATGCCTCACACCGAGGGGATGATTGCCTTGGCGGTGTTGGGAGTCACTGTAAACAGTTTCGCCGCCTATAAGCTCAAGGCAGGCAAAACACTCAATGAGAAGATTCTAAACTGGCATCTGATGGAAGACGTGTTTGGATGGCTGGCGGTTCTTCTCGTGGCCTTGGTCATGCCAATCGTAGACATGCCAATTCTCGACCCATTGCTGTCAGTCGGATTTACCTTATTCATTCTTATCAACGTAGTAAAAACGGTGTTGAAAACCGGGCGCCTTTTTATACAAGCCACGCCAAGCGCAAATACCGTCGATACGATCACTCAGTCTTTACTCTCCCTTGATAAGGTTGAGAGCGTCCATCACCTTCACCTCTGGTCACTGGACGGCGAGCAACACGTTCTTACCGCGCATATCAGGGCATATCCACTGGACTCACTTGAAGACTATTCAAGCTTAAAAGAAACCATCCATACGGCGCTGTCGGGCGAGGATATTGCACATACCACGATTGAAATTGAGCTGAGCGACGAGCGATGTCGGGATGAATAACCCACCCGCCGCTACATCGCGCCGTATCTACACCTCACCCAACCACTCTATTCCCATATGAGCGGCATTGAGCAGCACAAACACCAGACCCACCACACTGAAGAACAGCAACAGACTGAGCAACACGTTCTGCAGGACATCGCGCCCACCGGCGGCCTGCAGCTCCTCACTTTGACGCTGCCGCGCCGTATCACGCGCGGTTTTACTGCCCGACATTTTTTCCAATGCCGAGTGCAGCGCTGCCGGATCGCAACGCTTTCCGGCGAGTTGATCGCAGGCGAGTTCGGCATCGTGCTGATAGTCCTGCCTGATACGCCTTGCAATGACTGGCGGCCACAGCAGGGACGACCAGCGCAGCATCAACGATTTGAGGTTATCCAGGCGGTAGGCGTGAGCCTGTTCATGGGCAATCACCGCCTGGAGCTCAGCCGCACTGAGTTGCTGTGTGAGATGCCGGGAGACAAAAACTTTGGGTCGCAATAGCCCCACGCAGGAAGCCAGCATCCCCGGAGTATCGATAACACGCAGGGCCTGACCGGTTTCGGCTTCGGTGAGTTTTTCCAGCAGACGAAAGCGCCGTTGACTGAGGTGCAGCGACCAGATCAGTACCGCAAACACCAGCAGCACCAGCAAACCGCTTAACATGGCAACCGCCACCACGGCGCCCGCATTGGCATGCACCGGCGAATGAACACCGCAACGGCCGTCGTGGCAATGCTCGGCAAGGAGATGTTCGAGCAGCGCGGGCTGGTTCAACAGCGCCACAACCGCGATGGAAGACAGCGGCGCGGTCATACTGAATAGCAAACGCGCGGTGCTGCGCAGGGCGGGGTTGAGCGGCGCAATGCCGCGATGAAACAGGGGGTAACAAGCCGCCGTCAGCCATTCGGCAAGCACCGTCACAAGAAGCCAGATGCCTGCCCATTTCAGCAGGAACAACAGCTCAGTCATCGGCGGACTCGGTATCGCCGCGTTGATCCGCCTGCAGCACTTGCGAGACCTCTTCGCCGAGTGCCGGTGACTTCATCCGCAGATAGTCCACAAAGCCGGACAGCATAGGCGCCAGCTTTCCAGCGGCCACATCGTCGGCAAGATCATTCATCAGCCCGCTGATCAGTTGCGACTGAGTCATCAAGGCGCGATAGCGATACGCTCGCCCCACTTTGTGGCGCTCGACCAACTGCTTGCGGTGCAGGCGCTCCAGAGTGCTTTGTACCGTCGACAGAGAAAGTGTGTTTCCACCCAGTTTATTCAGTACCTCCTGAGCACTCGCGGTATGGCTGGCCCAGAGAATATCCAGCACCTCCACTTCGCGCGTCCCCAACTCTGGCAAACGCTGTGCGCGGGGCCACGCCAGCCGGCGTATCCATTTTTTGTTATCCGATGCCATATCCTTCACGTACCTTACTCTGAACGCCTCAGTACTTGCCTTTAATGTCTGAAAACCGATGACTGGTCGGCCAAGGGGCTCGCTGTTATCAATACGACTATAACAACGACAAGCAAAGCGATTGCCAACCCTCACGGAGACAACATAATGTCACGACATTCAGGCCCATCCACATTACCGTCTATTCACCTGCTGGCCTTGGCAATCGGCGCCGTGAGTTGTTTGCCCGCCAACGCCCATATTGAAGAGGTGGTGGTAGAAGGGCGACGCGACGCACTGGTTGGGGATGCGCGCTCCGCGTCCGAGGGCGTTATCGGCCAGGTTGATCTGGCCCTGCGACCGGTCCAGCGCCCCGGCGATATTCTCGAGGCCATTCCCGGAATGATCGTGACCCAGCATAGCGGCTCGGGGAAATCCAACCAGATGTTTCTGCGCGGCTTTAATCTGGATCACGGCACCGACTTCGCAACCTGGATCGACGGCATGCCGGTGAATATGCGCACCCACGGTCATGGGCAGGGCTACACCGACGCCAATTTCCTGATCCCCGAAGTTATCGAAAGTCTGCATTATGTGAAAGGCCCCTATCACGCCGAGCTGGGCGATTTTTCCTCGGCGGGCGGCGTGCATATCAACACCTTTCACCGGGCGCCCGACAACCGCCTGCAACTGGAAATGGGCGAAGATAATTACCAGCGCCTGTTAGCCATGGGCGGCGCGACGGTCGCGGGCCAACAGCTCTTTGCTGCTATCGAAAGTCAGTATTTCGATGGACCGTGGACGGATATCGACGGCAATGCCCAAAAGCTGAATGGTCTGCTTCGCCTCAGCAGTGGTGATGACCGCGACCGCCAGTGGAGCATCACGGCCATGTACTATGACAATGACTGGGATTCTGCCGATCAGATCCCCCAGCGCGCCGTGGATCAGGGACTGATCGATGAACTGGGTTCGCTCGACGAGCGATTGGGTGGCAACTCCCGTCGCGCCAGCCTCTCTGCTCAATTCAACACGGAGACGGAGCACGGCAATACCGCCTGGGGCGCCTATGTCATCGACTACGAAATGCAATTGTGGTCGAACTTCACCTACTTCCTGGATGACCCGGTGAATGGCGACCAGTTTGAGCAGTTGGATAAACGCCGCATTCTCGGCGGGCATTGGAATCATGGCTGGCTAAGCGGCAACCGCAACCAGTTTCGCCAGAAGGTGGGCGTCGAGGTTCGCCACGATGACATCAGCGACGTTGGCCTGTACCACACAGCAAACCGACAACGCCTTGCCACCACTCGGGAAGACAGCGTGGAAGAAAGCAGTGCCGCGCTGTTCTACGAAATGGAATGGCACTTTCATGAGCGCTGGCGCGCCATTCTCGGCCTGCGAGGCGACTACTACCGCTTTGATGTCGACGCCGACAATCCCCTCAACAGCGGCGACACCAGCGACAGCATTGTCAGCCCCAAAGCCAGTCTGATTTATGCGCTTTCCCCCCGCAGTGAAATGTACCTGAGCGCCGGTCGCGGCTTTCATTCCAACGACGCCCGCGGCACCACCATACGCGTTGATCCCGGCAGCGGCAGCGCGGTGGACAAGGTCGATCCACTGGTACGCTCCACCGGCGCCGAATGGGGCATCAAGAGTACCCTATTTGAACGCTGGAACACCTCGGTAGCGCTGTGGTATCTCGAACTCGACTCCGAACTGCTGTTTGTTGGAGATGCCGGGACAACCGAGGCCAGCCGCCCCAGCCGTCGTCGAGGTGTCGAGTTCAACAACTTCATCACGCTCAGCGATATCTGGACCCTGGAAGCCGACCTCGCCTGGACCGACGCAGAATTTTCGGACCGCAGCCCTGACGGCCAAGACATTCCCGGCGCCCTGCCCTTTGTCGCCACCGCCGGCCTCACCGCCAATGCTCCCAACGGCTGGTTTGGCTCGCTGCACCTGCGCCACTTCGCCAGCTATCCGCTGATTGAAGACGACAGCGTGGAATCCGACGGCTCCACCCTCGCCAGCGCCACCGTGGGCTGGGGCAACGAGCGTGTCACCCTGCAACTGGATGTGCTGAACCTGCTCGACAGCGATGACCACGACATCGATTACTTCTACGCGTCCCGTCTGCCCGGCGAGCCCGCCGCCGGTATCGAAGACCTTCACTACAAGGTGTTTGAGCCGCGTCAGCTACGGGCCCGGCTTCGCTTCACCTTCTAAGCTGACACACAACTTAAGAAGACACACGACGACCGGCAGCGCCGGTCATGACTGACTGCGCTGGTCTAGCTGCGCCAGATACCGCTGACGTCCGCGTTCGCCAATACGTTCCATGAGAGGCAAAACTCGGGGAATCAGCCAGGGGAAACTGCCAACCAGACGGCCGGACAGACTGCCCATCCACGAGGGATAGATCTCCACTTTCCCGGTAGCCAGTGCCCGTTCGAAGGCATCGCCAATATCCGCCACCGATTGCAGGGCGCTGGCAAAATTCAGCGCGCTGCCATCATTGCGGGCCTCGTATTGCAGCATCGGCGTGTCCACCCCGCTGGGATAGATGCCCGAGACGTTAATGCCGTGAGCACGAAGCTCATTGTGCAGACTGACCACAAAACCGCGCAGACCAAACTTGGTGGCGGCGTAGCAGGCACTGCCCTTGAGCGCGATAATGCCGCCCATCGACACCGTGGTAATAATGTGCCCCCGCTTGCGCGGCAGCATATGGCGGGTAAAGGCGCGCAGCAGATGGATGGCCGAGCGAAGATTCACCTCCAGCTCCAGATCCAGCTCGCCGGGGTCGGTATCCTGCACCAGTTTCGGGAAGATCACCCCTGCATTCATGACCGCTACGTCGTAGCCGTCGACATCGCCTTCAATCTTGGCGCACAGCTCAGCCAGCGCCTCGCGATCACACAGATCCGCCGCAACCGCCGTAGCACGGCTCAGTTGCTCCGCCAGGGTCTGTATCGCCAACAGGTCGCGGTCGACCAAGGTCAGCTCATAGCCCTGACGATCCAGACGGCGAGCAATTTCCGGCCCGATGCCGCCGCTGGAGCCCACCACAATCGCTCTCTTTTTCTCGCTCATGATGCCACTCCCAGTTCGCGCTTCACCTGTCCCAAGACCTTCAGATAACGGTCCACATCGACGTAATTGGCATGGCGCGGCGTGGCAATATAACGATGGCCTGCCTTGAGGTCGGGATTGTGGTGCTGCTTCTTCTCTGCCAGTTTGCGAGCCAGACTCGTCTCCTTCGTCGCCGTCGCATCAGCCACAATCAGCTCGGCCATTTCATCGAAGCTGGCGTAGGCCGCCGAGGCAAACTCCACAAAGCCCAGTACCGCCAGATTGTTGTAGCGCTTGGAGAAAATGCGCAGGTACAAGTCGGGGCGCCCGCCTTTGTCTTCCCAGGCATCTTCCGGCAGAAAGGGACTGGCGTGCTGGTAGCCCGTCGCGGCAATCACCAGATCAATCTGCTCGCGGCTGCCATCGGTGAACACCACCTCATCGCCCTCGAAGCGCTCGATTCCCGGCTTGGGAATACAGTCCCCGTGCTTGATGTAATGCAGAATCTGCGTGTTCATCAGCGGGTGAGACTCAAAGATTTTGTGATCCGGCGTAGGCAGGCCGTAATCTTCCGGCTTGCCGTTGATCAACCGCAACAAACCGCCAAACAGCATCTGCTGCAAACGAAACGGCAGCTTCGGCCCCTTTGTCGCCAGCACATCGGAGGGAATCCCCATCAGGTGCTTGGGCAAAAAGTGATAACCACGACGAGTACTCAAAAAGGCTTGATCCGCCGCAAAGGCCGCATCGCAGGCAATATCCACCCCCGAGTTTCCACAGCCCACAACCAACACCCGCTTGCCCGCAAATTCCTGGGGCGAACGGTAGCTGACCGAGTGGCGAATCTCACCGCTGAACTCGCCGGGCCATTCAACGATATTGGGCTCCCAGGTCACTCCGTTGGCACAGATCAGATAGCGGGTTTGCAGTACCTCGCCACCGCTGAGCTGCAGTTGCCAGAGGCCATCATCATTCTGAGAGGTCTTGACCACCTCGGTGTTAAAACGAATGTGCTTACGCAAATCGTGGTGATCGGCATAACTGCGGATATAGCTCAGCAACTGCCGGTGACCGGGATAATCGGGGAAATTTTCCGGCATGGGAAAACCCGGAAAGCCGGAGCAACTGCGCGAGGAGATAAAATGCGCTGATTCGTACATCGGCGAACCGGGCGCATCGATATCCCAAATCCCGCCCACATCGCCATTGCGCTCCAGGCTCACAAAGTTAACGCCGCTTTCCGCCAAACGGCGTGTCAGTATCAAGCCGCCAGGCCCCGCTCCTATTACTACAACATCGAATACAGAATCCGCCATCACTGCCCCCAAAAGAAAACGACCAAAGGTCACTTTTTCAAACAAAACGCGACCATTGGTCATATATTTAAAACGTGATCGTTAGTCACTTTTAAGGTAAAGTCAAGCGATGACAACGAATAACAGCAAACAATTACGCCGCCAGCCCGAACAGGACCGCGCCAAAAAGAACCTGAATGCCATGCTGGATGCCGCCGCCACACTCATTGGCGAATGCGGCGCCGATGGCTTTTCCATGGCCGAGCTGGCGCGCCGTGCGGGGGTTTCCAAGCCCGCCCTGTATCGCTATTTCCCCAACAAACAGGCGGTATTGCTCGAACTGGCAAGGGCCAGCTTTCAGGAAAATCGCGAACTGTTGGTCGCCAGCCTCAAACCCGACAACGACGATGAATGGCAGGCCATGCGCAAGGCCATGCAGCAGTATTGTCATCTTCAGCGCTCGCAACCCTATCGCAGCCACCTCCGTGCCGCGATTCAGGCTGACCCCGAACTGATGGCTCTGGATATGGCCGACACCCGCCAGAACAGCCGCTTCGCCGAAGACATTTTCACCGAGCGCTATCCCGGCGTGGATCGTCAGGCGCTGCGCACTCGCCTGATGCTGATCATGAGCTGCGCCGAAACCGTTGCCCATATGACTACCCAAGTGAGCAGCAGCGAAGCCGAACAACTGATCGAGCAGTTTATTCAGATGTGTCAGGCCAGCCTGCCAGCATCCAGGCAGGCTTAGCGCGTCTAATAGCAGCGGCGGCTGCGCGCCAGCTAAGGGCTAACGCGAAAAGACTGTCGCGATTTAACTAAACGCATCGTAATCTTCCAACGCTCCAACCAATGTCCCAAAACAGTTAGACTGCGCTCTTTTCTCATCGTCGGACATCTCATGAGCAACGAAAACAAGAGCCTTAGCGGGCTGCAGCGTTTCAGCAATAAATCCATTATCGTCACCGGCGCCGGGTCGGGGATTGGCCAGGCAACGGCACTGCGTATTGCCTCCGAAGGCGGCGCCGTCATCGCGGTAGACCTCAATGAAGCCGGGTTGCAGGAAACTGTTTCAGCCGCTGCAGACATGTCTGGCAGTGTTCGCGCCTACTCGGCGTCAGTCGCAGAAGAAGAACAGGTCAAAGCCCTGATTGCCGACGTTAAAGACAAAGAAGGCAAGCTGGATGCGCTGATTAATATGGCGGGCATCTTGCGATCAATGCCCAGCACGGAAACCTCGTTGGCAGAATTTCAGCAAATTCTGAACGTCAACCTCATCGGCACCTTCCTGTGCTGTCGCGAAGCCATTCCCGCACTGCTGGAAACCAAAGGCTGTATCGTCAATGCGGCATCTACCTCAGCCCAATTCGGCCACCCGTATATGGCTGCCTACGCGGCCAGTAAAGGTGGTGTGTATGCGCTCACGCGCACGCTGGCATGGGAATACCTCAAGCAAGGCGTTCGGGTAAATGCCGTTGCACCGGGCGGCATTTTGACCCCGATGGTACTGGCGCAGGGCGAGCGAATGGCAAGCCTCGACATGGATCTCTTTACCCACCTCAACCGCCCCGACGGTCAGTTCGGCGCACCGGAACAAGTCGCGGGCGTTATCGCCATGCTGGCATCTGCCGATGGCGCGCATATGACGGGCGAAGTAGTGAAAGTCGACGGTGGCGTTCACAACTAAATCACGCCGAATATCGCCGCCGTCTTTCACTGGCCGCCACATGAAATGGTGGCCTTTGATTTGACTGAGTTAATGCGTTGGGAGAGTAAGGCTTCGGTGCGCTCAGGCCAAAAGCCCGAGCATTAGCACGAGGCCTACCGAGAGGCCGGTAGCAACAGGAACGGCCACAGAGAGCCCTTCGGGGGCGAGCACTACAGTCATTCCCAGCCAAGCCGACACAACAAGAGCCGCCAGAATGGGGTGGGCTTTGATTAATAGCAAAAAGTCACGTTTGGTCATAAAACCAATTGTCGCAGAAACAGCGTATTTGCTCATCAGGAGCAATAATAAGCAGCCTTGATTCGGCGTTAACACTCAATTCAGTTGACCAGTGGACTGGCCCAACTAAAAAAGCTGGTCAAAATCAGCAATTAGCTGAGTAAAAACTCTCTGTTGCCGACCAAGAGCTGAGATAGATCGGCAACTAGCGAAAAGCTATGCTCGTCTACAAAAATACGCACTGACCTCATCAGAGGCGACGAGCCAAAGAGGGTGGCCAGCTTTCAATAACTCAAGCCAACCTGAAAAAGTTGGCGGATTTAAAAGCCTCTGGAGTGCTTCGATCCACGCCCGTGGTGGACGCGACCCTGGCGTTTTTTCTGGCGCAACTTCTCAAGTTCGGTTTCGATCCACGCACCCGTGATGGGTGCGACGTAGATTTTGGCGCTGACGTTAATCTCGATGCAGGTTTCGATCCACGCACCCGTGATGGGTGCGACGTTTTCCTCTCCCATTCCTTGCGATCGGTTCGAAGTTTCGATCCACGCACCCGTGATGGGTGCGACCTGGCGTGCTCGGTGAGGTAGGGCGTGACAATTGCGTTTCGATCCACGCACCCGTGATGGGTGCGACCACCGCTGTCGATATCAAGTTCGTTGTGGTGATGGGTTTCGATCCACGCACCCGTGATGGGTGCGACAGGCCCGGCATAGGGTGGGAGAGTCGATAAATCAAGTTTCGATCCACGCACCCGTGATGGGTGCGACTCATAGTTTCACCTCTAGCATATCCTCGTATTGTGTTTCGATCCACGCACCCGTGATGGGTGCGACCTGCAGACTCAAAAGTGACGCTACCAATAGTAGAGTTTCGATCCACGCACCCGTGATGGGTGCGACAATTACGTCGGCAGAATTGCACGTCGATATCAAGGTTTCGATCCACGCACCCGTGATGGGTGCGACGTGTTAGGTGTCGCGGAACGCGACCAGCTCAACAGTTTCGATCCACGCACCCGTGATGGGTGCGACGCCCCGGCATTTATCGGCGGCGTGGTCGACTACTTGTTTCGATCCACGCACCCGTGATGGGTGCGACCTGCCCCTACTGCGGGCACTACCCACAACCGGCGGTTTCGATCCACGCACCCGTGATGGGTGCGACTCAAGCTCTGCAGTCTCGGGGCAAGGCGGCAAAATGTTTCGATCCACGCACCCGTGATGGGTGCGACTATCTACGTACCGGAGCACCGCCGGGAGGTCATCGTTTCGATCCACGCACCCGTGATGGGTGCGACGGACCCATGCGGAGCCGTTCCAGTCGAACACATAGTTTCGATCCACGCACCCGTGATGGGTGCGACGCATAACCTTTTTATTAAACAGCAGGAGCGTAGCGTTTCGATCCACGCACCCGTGATGGGTGCGACAACAATGTCAATGCGGGGATCAGAGGTCTACGGTGTTTCGATCCACGCACCCGTGATGGGTGCGACGCCGGATTATGACAACAGAGGAGTTGAGTGTAATGTTTCGATCCACGCACCCGTGATGGGTGCGACCCTCCCCGCTCTGTCACGCTGAGTACAAACCGGAGTTTCGATCCACGCACCCGTGATGGGTGCGACCACGACAGAAGGTCTCTGGGGTGATTACCCATTCGTTTCGATCCACGCACCCGTGATGGGTGCGACATCGCGAGATATCAGCGAGTTTGTCGGTTTATGTGTTTCGATCCACGCACCCGTGATGGGTGCGACGTCCAGGATATCAAGGTGGATGTTGCCACGATAAGTTTCGATCCACGCACCCGTGATGGGTGCGACAATGCCCTTGCCGCGTTTGGAGCATTAACTGGGGGTTTCGATCCACGCACCCGTGATGGGTGCGACGCTCTTTGATAAGCAGTATTCGACATTCGCTCCTGTTTCGATCCACGCACCCGTGATGGGTGCGACAAATACGCATCAAAAATAATATGAGGCTGATCTGGTTTCGATCCACGCACCCGTGATGGGTGCGACAAGAGCGCGATGTGCTGCTGAGCGATCTCAGGAAGTTTCGATCCACGCACCCGTGATGGGTGCGACCGCGCTGTTTCTCGAGCTGCGTCCCCCTCAGCCAGTTTCGATCCACGCACCCGTGATGGGTGCGACTTGCTTGTATGTGGCATAAGCCCCGCCCGCATAAGTTTCGATCCACGCACCCGTGATGGGTGCGACAATCCCTGCGGGACCAGGCCCGAGCATTGGACGAGTTTCGATCCACGCACCCGTGATGGGTGCGACTCAAGCGAGCCATGTGGCCAGGCGTCATCCGCTCAGGTTTCGATCCACGCACCCGTGATGGGTGCGACGCAATACCCTCCGCTCCGGGCACAAGCGCTTCGCGTTTCGATCCACGCACCCGTGATGGGTGCGACATTATCGGGACCGTCGCCAAAATCATCGGTAGGAGTTTCGATCCACGCACCCGTGATGGGTGCGACATGCACTGCGGCCTGTGCGGGCTGGAGTGGGAAGTGTTTCGATCCACGCACCCGTGATGGGTGCGACTATCGCATCTATAGGGCTTAAACTGATGACCCAAGTTTCGATCCACGCACCCGTGATGGGTGCGACGCGATCAATACCCTGCTGATAAGTCAAATCGGCGCGTTTCGATCCACGCACCCGTGATGGGTGCGACGGTAGATGCCGACGTCTGACCAGCCTGAAAAGCCGTTTCGATCCACGCACCCGTGATGGGTGCGACTAGGATGGCGCATTTGGGGGACAATATAATCAGTAGTTTCGATCCACGCACCCGTGATGGGTGCGACCGGGTTCGGGCGTTACTCAGTTTGTGAGTCAGTACGTTTCGATCCACGCACCCGTGATGGGTGCGACTCGCGGCGCCAACCTATCCTGACCCAGCTCTACGCGTTTCGATCCACGCACCCGTGATGGGTGCGACGTATCTGCTTGCAGCGAGTTACAAATTCGCTAAAGGTTTCGATCCACGCACCCGTGATGGGTGCGACTTTTTGCGAGCGAGGGGCACGGTCGCGATAAACGGGTTTCGATCCACGCACCCGTGATGGGTGCGACGGTCGACTACTTGAATCAGATACAGCGCGGCGATGTTTCGATCCACGCACCCGTGATGGGTGCGACGACCGTTCGTCAGACTACAGGTGTTGCTGTTTATGTTTCGATCCACGCACCCGTGATGGGTGCGACATGCCGGAGTGACCCATGACTTGGTCAGAGGTAGGTTTCGATCCACGCACCCGTGATGGGTGCGACTTTCGCGCCGCCGAAGCCCAGCATTTTCGCTAGCGTTTCGATCCACGCACCCGTGATGGGTGCGACGCAAGCCAAATACATGGCGCCTTCTGCGGTGGCAGTTTCGATCCACGCACCCGTGATGGGTGCGACAGGGCGCATACCACAACGACCCCAGCCATGACCGCGTTTCGATCCACGCACCCGTGATGGGTGCGACCGTACCGTCGATTCTGAGTACCTTCTGACGCAAGTTTCGATCCACGCACCCGTGATGGGTGCGACATTCGATTGTCATGGTCGCGCTTAATTCTGCGCCGTTTCGATCCACGCACCCGTGATGGGTGCGACTGGATTCTTGCGACAAGCCGAGACCGAGATGCGCGTTTCGATCCACGCACCCGTGATGGGTGCGACACAGAGACTTATAGACCCGCTGCCAGTCAGTGACGTTTCGATCCACGCACCCGTGATGGGTGCGACATTGCCAGCTATCTCAGCATTGGCTCCCATCGTGTTTCGATCCACGCACCCGTGATGGGTGCGACCGGACAGTGCGATAAATCCCACAGCAGCGGAGATGGTTTCGATCCACGCACCCGTGATGGGTGCGACTGTAAGGCAATCGCCTGGCTTAGAGAGGTTCCCGGTTTCGATCCACGCACCCGTGATGGGTGCGACCGGGTGATGTGTCGGTGTAGATGCCTATGCCGGTGTTTCGATCCACGCACCCGTGATGGGTGCGACCGAACGGCCACCAGATGCCGAATTCTGATGGGGTGTTTCGATCCACGCACCCGTGATGGGTGCGACAGCCGGTAAAGGCCGGGGCGTCGAGTGTGGAAACGTTTCGATCCACGCACCCGTGATGGGTGCGACGGCCTTCGATGCTCTTGTTGGTGAAATCGGCCAGCGGTTTCGATCCACGCACCCGTGATGGGTGCGACGCGCCAATCGGGATCAGCTCGCTGTAAAGGCGAGGTTTCGATCCACGCACCCGTGATGGGTGCGACAGGTAGTCTTGCAGCACTTTGTCACGCTCAAAGCGTTTCGATCCACGCACCCGTGATGGGTGCGACGCTGCGAAGTGGAGTTTCGCGTCATCGCTCACCCGTTTCGATCCACGCACCCGTGATGGGTGCGACCTGAATTAGTCCGTCTATCGACCCCTAAACAGACAGTTTCGATCCACGCACCCGTGATGGGTGCGACGAAAGAGGGGCTGATAAAGGCGTTGCTGGAGCGTGTTTCGATCCACGCACCCGTGATGGGTGCGACCTTTAATCGAAATTACCCGGAGTAATTCAACATGGTTTCGATCCACGCACCCGTGATGGGTGCGACATTAACCAACACGCAGGGCGGATGGCTGGGAATCGGTTTCGATCCACGCACCCGTGATGGGTGCGACGCCCATAATTACTCGTCCTCACTCAGCAGCGCAGAGTTTCGATCCACGCACCCGTGATGGGTGCGACGTTGACAGCGGGACACAATTCACCCTTGATGATGTTTCGATCCACGCACCCGTGATGGGTGCGACGCACCCCATCGCCCACATATTGGACTCTTCGCGAGTTTCGATCCACGCACCCGTGATGGGTGCGACCGGCGGCGAAGTGGTGCCGCTGGATCAGTGCGTGGTTTCGATCCACGCACCCGTGATGGGTGCGACAGTAGTCCAGCAGGCCGACGCGGTTTTCTGTCAACGTTTCGATCCACGCACCCGTGATGGGTGCGACTTGAGCCAACGCATTAAGGGGAGCAAAAATTACCAAGTTTCGATCCACGCACCCGTGATGGGTGCGACTCGCGGTAATTGCCGTGTACAGCCAGTTCAGCGTGTTTCGATCCACGCACCCGTGATGGGTGCGACGTTCAGCGTGAAAAAGGCGCGAACGCTTTTCAGCGTTTCGATCCACGCACCCGTGATGGGTGCGACGCGCGCTCCGCCTGATCTGGTGAGAAAAACAGCATGTTTCGATCCACGCACCCGTGATGGGTGCGACCGCGTAATTCTAAGTTGTTAAATAACCGGATAAAAGCTGTGTTTTTCCGCTAGTGGGTGTTGTTTTGCGTTGCGAGTAACAGGCCTAATAAAAGCAGTCTGGAATTTATTATTGATATCAATGGGTTGGCGTTCCGCTAACCTCTCTGGGATTTTGTGTGAACCGGAGGGTATCGGCTCATAGAATCAGCGGGCTTCGAAGCGGGTCATCGGCGGGTTTGGCCCCGACATGCTCTACACGCTGACGCCCTTTTTTTCCCAAAAAATAAAAACGCAGGCTATCCAAGCCCGGGTCAAATATTTCCAGAAGCGTTTCTTTCAGCACAACGAATTGCGCCGGTTCTACTTCGCACTCAAAGACAGAGTTCTGCACACGCACGCCGTAGTCCAAGCAAGTTTTAGCGATATTCCTCAAGCGCCGCCGCCCGTCAGAGGTCTCTACATTTACATCGTAGGTGATCAGCACGAGCATTGTTATTTTACCAGATAGGGAGTGTAGAACTCGGTGTCGCCGCGCAGGTGTCTGGCCAGCAGCAGGGCCTGGCAATGGGGCAGCAAACCAATGGGCACCGACTCATTTAAGTAGGGGTGCATAACCTCTGCTTGTTTACGCTCCTGGTAGGCTACCAACAACGCCTTTCTCGCCTCATCGGTCAAGCGCACAGCGCCGCTGGCTTCTGTAACGAAATCTCTGGTGCTGACTTGCCGACGGTTAATTAAGGTCAGTACGAAACGGTCGGCCCACGGGGCGCGAAATTCCTCCAGTAAATCGAGGGCTAGGCTCGGCCTTCCCGGGCGATCCTGATGGAGAAACCCCACATAAGGGTCTAAACCAACGCCCTGCAGCGCCGAAAGACACTCCTGCGTAATCAATGAGTAGACAAACGATAACAGCGCATTTACCGGGTCGGCAGGTGGCCGCCTAACTCTGCCTCCAAACGCAAATCCATCGGCTCTCAGCAACTCGTTAAATACCGAAAAATACCCGGTAGCAGCCTCTCCTTCTATTCCCATTGTTTCGGGAACACTGCCCGCCACCCGAACCCGCCTTAAACTGATACCCAGCCGGTTTACCATATTGCTCAATGACGGATTTTCGCCATGATTTCGAATTTCCCGCTGTAAAATGGCACGACTGTTGGCCAGTTTCGCCGCCACCATCAATCGCGCAATCGACACGGATTTTTCCGGATCATCCGCCCAGCGATACTGCGCCCGCCGCAACAGAACATTGCCCGACTGCCGTCCCTGCACTCGCGCTAAAAACCGCCCGTACTCCGTATAAAAGGCTAGGCCGATACCCTTTTCCGCGCAGTACCCCATAAGAAACGGCGACACAGAAACCTGCCCGAAGCAGGTAATGCTACCGATATTGATGGCGGGAAATTGTCCCAGCTTTTCATCACCATTTTTGATCACTATCGTTTCCCGGTCCTTGTGGAGATAGCTTTCCTGACGGGTGATATACAAGGCATTGAGCATTTTTTTCATGGCTGAAAAATCTCTTCCATGTATTTTCGGGAGGCGTCCTGCCTGAATGCCTCTGGCTCACAGAGGTCTTTGAGGGAGCAGGCCCTACAGCGCTTCAGTTCGGCGGTAGGCGGTGGCGTTCGCCCCTCCTGAAGAATAGTGCGGGCCGCGGCGATAGCACTCACAGTTTCGTCGCGCAATTCAGCGGTGATCTCAACCACTTCACGCCGCCGAACTTCCCAGTACCACAGTGCGCCTTCGTGAATATGGCAGTCCCGCATTTCTTCAAGGCACAGCGCCTGTGCGCAAAGCTGAATGCGGTCCCAGCTCTCCACCTTGGGTTTACCGCGCTTATACTCCACGGGGAAATACACGAGAGGATCACCGGCCTGAACTTCCAGCAAGTCCATCTTTCCACGCAAGCGATAGCGCGATGACTCAAGCATCACACCCCGCTCAAATCGAGTATCCCGCCGCTGCTCGGCCAGCCCGGAATCAACGCGTTCGTGAAGCACCTTACCCTCTGCCGTAAAACGGTTTTCTGCCCAAGCCTGCTCTAAATGGATCAGCGCAAACTGGCGTGGGCAGTAGGCAAAGTGCTGAAGCGCAGAAATCATCAGGTCGTCATCCATGCTTTCCCGGCCCCCGGCTTGTGCCCCAAGCGTAGCAGCCGGGGCAGTAGCTTACTTACACCTGCAGCTCACAGCAGCTCCTGCACCTCAACCCCCTCGGGGATCGCTGCCGTATCAACAGAGACCGCGTAGTCAGTAAAGGCGCGAGCAGGCGTATCTTCTTCACCATTCACACGCGAAACACTGACCGCCTCAAACAACTTATGCGCGGGCGCATTGCCCATTGGGTTTTCATGTTTGAACACAATCAACTTGCGGGCAGACATTTCACCGCGTGCCGCTGAGCGGTCGTGTTCAAATAGATTAATCAGCGACTGCCACAGCAGTTCCAGATCATCGTCACTAAAGCCAGTGCGTTCAGCCAACTTGGCAGACACATAGCCGTGGGCGCGGTACAGGCCATAGGGAACGATATGCTTGCGCCCCATTGTCCGTTCCTTTTCAACATCTTCTTCCTTGGTAACAGCCATGCGCGTAATGGAGATTTCCATAGGAATCACCGGATCAATCGACTGCGCAAATGCCAGCTGAATAGGGCCACGCACCTGCCCGGCATTAACCTCAGTAGTCATCACTGCGCCAAATGCCCGCACATCGAAGAAATTGGCACACATCCACTGCGTCAGTTCCCGTGCCTTTTCCTGCTCCTTGGGTAGTTTCTTCTTCTCATGTTTGATATCCAGCGCCTCATAGGCCTTTTTGTGCTGGTTGTTAAGCACCGCCTTTTCCTGCATATAAATATCAAAGCCCGGCGCATCTTCTTTAGCCAGCGCCACAAAATTGCGGATTTTCCGCTTGAGGCAGACGTCCGTCACCAGCCCCTGATTGGTTTCCGGGTCAAGGCGGGGCAAATTGCCTGCATCGGGGTCGCCATTGGGGTTGCCATTGGTTACATCAAACAAAAAAACAAATTCATAACGATTTTGCAGTGCGGTCATTGTGCTTCTCCTTCCTTGATCTCGGCATCATGCTTTTTGAAAATTTCTGAACGCTGATGGTAATAACCGATAGCGAAACGCCCCTGAGACTCCATACGCAGGCTGCGCGGCAACTGAGGCCCCAGCTTGTCGATAATTTCATCGAGTTGTTTTTCAAGATTTATGGCCAGCCCCGGCTTTTCCTTTTTAATTTTACTCAAGTGATTTTGCGCGTTGCGCATCAGCACCGGAAAAATACTGGATGGGGTTGCCGACGCCGCACCAAAATAGCGGTCTCGGATGCTGGCATTCACATTACCGCCCAGCGCAGCACGCTGTACGGATTCCAGCGCAGCAAACAAACGCCCCAGCAAATAGCCGGGATCAGTATTATTGATATCAAGACTCACGGGGATCTCCTTGTCGTCGTGTGAACGATTACTCAAGCGTGCATCACGCACCAGTACGGCTTTACACAGCGCAACACGCAGCGATGACACATCACCATCGGCGCGCATTCGCATGATCAAATTGCTCAGTAAACTGCGGGGATAGCGACTGCCGGTTAAAATAGCGCGGGCCATTTCTCCGGCAAGTTGGGGAGACACATCATCCAGCTTCGGCTTGCTGCCTTCGCGGTGCGACACCGTTTCTGCCAGCAGTCGCCAAACGGCAGGTTCAGACTTCCAGGGCAGTGGCGTCAGCAATAAATCCTGATAATGCTGAGCAAGCCGCTTGGCAAAGACGGCCAGGCTGTCTACCTGCCAAAAACGAATAGAAAGCCTAGAGGCATTCGGCGCCAGACCCAACACATAAATGCGGGTGCTGTCCTGTAAGTTGGGGTTTAGCTCGGTCAATGGCCGCCCAGCGGCAACTTTGGCAAGTGTAGAATAAAGCGTCTTGTTTTCCTGCTCATCGGTGGGCGTTGCAGGGTTGAGTAGACCACTCAGCAAATTCTCCGCAGCCTCTGCCTGCGCAGGCTCAGCCTCGGCCCAAAATACCACCGTGCTATCGCCAATTTGCAGCCGGTGCTTATTGGCTTCGTCACGGCGCAGCAGGTAATTCAGGGCTGTGCCATAGCCAAAAGCCGTCCGCTCAGATACCGGCGCATTGTGCCCCTGTTTTTTCCCGTAAGACGTAAAGGCATCGAGATTAAATGACACGAGCGATGCCCCTGAGCTTTGCGCCCCGTTGACCCCTTTGATCGTTGGATGAAGCACGACTGGAGCAGCCTTTTCCCCTGTAACGAGGCAGGTAACACTCTCGCCCCCCGCATTCAATTGTCTGGCACGCACATCGTTGATCAACGGTAGCTGGTGAAGGAAACGGTTTTTATGGTCAACCTGAAAGACGACATTGCTATCCAGCACCTCTTCGGGTATCTGCTCTGTACACTGGGCATCTTGTGGATTCCAGCTATCCAGAAACATCAACACGGCCCGGATATCATCGTCATCAACGTCCCCCAGCCACTGTTGATGGTAGTCGCGGAAGGCCTCAAACGCCTTGCCTGCACGCTCCACATCTTTGGCAGCAGTGCTGGCCGTCAAACCCAGTACATAGGCGGTTTTATCCCACATAAAACAGGGGTCAATATTCACTGAACGCTTGGGCGGCTGCGGCACCAGCATCGTTTGCGGCCTTGGCTTTTTACCGGAGGTATCCATCAGGTTTTTAATTTCAACCAGTGCCCCGTTTTTATCCAATACCAGTGCGTAGCTGATTTTTTCCTGGCTGAAACCGTAGGCGGGAACATCGTCAGCGCCCTGTTCCACAAGGCGTTCGTAGTAGTTGTTCAAGGCCGAAAGAATCATGCCTTGACCTCCTCGCCGCCGAAGGGGGGCACCTCAATCCAGCCATCGTTCATCACCGCCCGAAAATAATGGGGGGTGCTGTCATTCTGAAAGTCAAAATCATGCAGCATCCAGCCCAGGTCACGCTCGCCCTGCAAGCTGCTATCAATCTCGACAGCTTCGCCCTCTTCAAACAACTCAAAGTTGGCTGGAAATTCCCGAACTCCCAAGCAAGGCGCATGAAAATACTGCCCCTTTCTGGCCCGCCGGTTGAAAATATCCAGATGCTTTCCTTCGCTCTCAGAGGCCTCGGCCTTGTCAGTCAGCGTAAAATGAGCCTCGATAACATAGGCCACATCGCGTAACACCGTTGCGGCCCGCTGCTGCCGATCCTGATCGACAAAATGGTGAACTGTGGCAGTGCTCCCGGCCTTCATCGCTTTTTTAATATTAGAGGCCGACAGCTTGCTACCCACCTCATTGCGGCGAATAGACTCAAAACGAATGGGGTTTAATACGGCAATGCGGTCGATATGCCAGCGAATAGCCGGTTTCCAATGAATCGCTTCCAGAATGCCTCTGGCTGCAGAGGGCGTGATAACGTCGTAACTCACCCTTTCCACCTTCATCTCCGAGCGGGTAAAACACGCCCGGTCTCCCCATACCTTTAGCTTGATTCCGTAAGCCATAGCACCTCCTTTTTTCTTTACATCAAACCATTCCGGCCAAATCAAAGCACCAATTTTTCCGCCGAAGAAAACTCCGGATTATCCCAGCTCAAACCGCAGTCTTGGTCATACAAATCCGGCTTGACCAGCTCCATAAACTGCTCGCCAAAGCGCTGCGGATTGATGGCTTGAACGGCTTCGGCCTGCACCAGCGCCCTAAAGCCGTGTTCAGGAACCTGTACCAGATAGCGCTGCAAATCCTTTGCGATAGCTGCCGGGTAATCGGCCCAAGCCAGCTTTTCCAGCAAGTCGGCAATTTTTGATTGGGCAGCACTCTCATCCTCAGCAATATAGGGCACGATGATTGGCCGCATATTGCTTTCTATCAATTGGAAGCGCCGTGCCATCCACTCATAGGGAATCCCGGCAACTCCGCCGTTTTCGATATTTTTTAGAATCCGATGGGCATCCAGTTCCTTTTCCTTCACCCAGTACACGTCACAAAAATAGTCACGGATCGCTGCCAGTGACAGGGGGGCGTCGGGATATCTCCGAAACACGGTGGCACAGGCTTGTGCGTATTGCTCTAGTTCCGGCGGTGCCGACCAGTCGCTGGCCACACTAAAGACATTTACGGCACTTTCCGACGCCGACAGTTTTCCCTCCCGGTTGCAACGCCCCGCCGCCTGCGCGATTGAATCCAGCCCGGCTTCTGCCCTGAATACCTGAGGAAAATCGACATCCACCCCCGCCTCAATCAGCGAGGTGGAAACGACCCGGCAAGGCAAGCCGTCTTTTAAACGCTCTCGAATCCGGGCTAGCGTTTCGCTGCGGTGACGGGCACACATGGCCGTCGTCAGGTGGAAGCTACCGGGATAGCGGCGAATTTGTTCGTACAGGCTCCGCGCATGACGGCGATTATTGACGATACAGAGTACTTGCTGCTGAGCCGACAACTGCGCCGACAACTCATCGTCGGTCAGCGGCCCTACATGTTTAACTGTGACCCGCTCCAATTGGCGGTGCAGGGTTTCAGGCTCCGGTGCCAGTTCGCGCACATCCGCTTTTTTTAACCCGCCTTTAAACCCGTCTTCCTCGTACAGAGCGGGCTGCGTTGCGGTACACAGCACAACGCTGCTTTTATAGTTCAGGGCCAGTTCATTGATGGCCGCCACACAGGGCTTTAGCAGTTTCAGAGGTAGGGTCTGCGCTTCATCCAGTATCACCACGCTGTTGGCGATATTGTGAAGTTTGCGGCAGCGGGAGGAGCGGTTGGCAAACAGACTTTCAAAGAACTGGACTGCCGTGGTGACAATAATCGGGGCATCCCAGTTCTCAGCTGCCTGACGTAGTTTTTCCCGGGAATCCGGATCGGCGTATTGTTGCTGCTCAGCGGAAAACGCACTGTGATGTTCCAGCACGGCCTGCTCGCCCAACGCTCCCAGCGCCTCTCTGAAAACGGCCGCATTCTGTTCGACAATACTGGTGAAAGGGATGACGAGAATAACCCGCCGCAAGCCGTGCTGTACGGCGTGGTCCAGCGCAAAAGCCAGGGAGGTAAGGGTTTTCCCACCGCCGGTGGGAACATTCAATGAAAACAAGCCCGGCGCTTCCGCCGCAGCACTTCTGACTTCTTTCAGAATATGCGCACGAACCTTATTTATTCCCTCAGGATTCTGAAAACGGGGTTGGGACAAATAAGCACTCAAGGTTTTCTGTAATTGCGGAAGGCCGGGAAAATCGGTATTGCGCGGTGAGCGTCCTTCCGCTGCGACATAAAACGCTTCGGTATCAAGAAAATCAGCATCGACCAAGCAGGAGTAAAGCATTCGACCAAAGAAGGCCAACTGAAAGGCGTCTTGCCCCGGCGTGATGCTCAGCGCTGGGAAGGACAGCTTATCCCGAAGCGTGACTTCTTCCCGCCAGACCTCGTCCAGCTCAGTCTCAAGTTTCCGCCTCAAACGGTCGACAAGCGGCGTAATCCGGCTATCCAGTTCTTCCCCGCCATTGGCAAGACCGGCGTGATGCCCCGCAATGGCATAGGCAAGCAAGGTGCCTAGCTGACCGTATTTTTCAACGGCAATCTTCGCCCCCCAGGTCGCATGATCCACGCGGGTTGCGGCACCGCGCAACCGCTGCTGAAACTCAGGGCAGTATTTCCCTAGGTCGTGCAGCAAACCCGCGCATCCGGCCATGTCGGCGGCATCAAAATGCACAGCTTTGCTTGCCGCCAAACGACCGACCGTTTGCAGATGTTCACTTAGCCGCTGCCAGTGCGCTTCCGGCTCCCCTTGAATGGAGTGTGCGTAGTAAGGCGGTGATGCTGTCATGTTCTTATTGTCTCCCTGTCCCTGCGGACGCCTGCAACTCAGCGATACGGTACCGGCTGTTGCGGCCAAAACCTGTCCTGATAATTCATACAGTAAATAATCACCGTGAAGAAAACATGTCTAGTCCGGCTTGCAAGCGGACTTTTAACGCTTGCCGTAGTATCGCGGGCTGCTCAACAAACACGTGGGGAATATGGCGCAAAATGTCCTGCACCAGCTCTCGTTCATCGCTGTAGGGAAGGGTAAGCAGATAGTCGGCCCCATCCCATTTTCCCTCTTGCTGCGGGTGCCACTGCTGCAGCGCAATCTCATGGGCAATATCAGGCAGGAAACGCAATACGGCACGCTGCTTCGCCGGGCCGGAAAAGATTCCATAGCCCTGTTCAAAATGGCGGCCAAGTGCCGCTTGATCAACAGCTAGGGCAGGCTCTTTACTCGTCGTCAACCTGCGAATCCGCGCCAGAGAAAATGTGCGCAGGTCGTTGCGCAGATGACACCAGGCATCCAGATACCAATTCTCCCGGTAGTACACCAGCGTCTGTGGGCTAACCGTGCGACGACTGACTTTGCGGTTGTAGCTTCGGTACTCCATCTCAATACGCTGCTGTTTCAACACGGCTTCGCACACCTGCACAAAAACCGGATTGGCGATGTGGCGATGGCTGAGTGGCAGAACTTTGATGTGCCGCTCGAACGCGGCCTGCTCAATACCTCTTGCGGCCAGCAGCTTATCGACGTTGCGCGCCATAACTGCCAGCTCCTCGTTAAGGAGTCCGTTGCCAAAGGTATTGAGCAGCTGCATCAACAAAGCCAGCGACTGTAGCTCTGCCGCTGTAAGCCAAAGGCCGGGAAGCTGGTAGAGGTCCTGCTCTTGCTCGGCATAGTGCCAGCCACGGTAATCGGGGAAATATTGAATAGGCGCATCCAGATACGATTGCATCTGTTCAATGGTGCGTTTAACCGTTTTCTCCGAACATTCCAGTGCTGTAGCCAGACGACTGATCGGCACGGGCAGGCGATGACAGCGAAACTGTCGGTGCAGCAATTGAAATCGGTCGAACTTGTCCACCGCTCCTCCTTGATACGCTGCTGGCGCAACGTCGGTAATTAGGACAACCGCGCGCAGAATGTTCACGCATGGGCAAACAGCCTAACAGAACACGGTCCAAATCGAGGAGAGATAAAGAAGGAGGTAAAGAGAGAAGGGGCATATCAAATCATGCCCCAGACATGCCTTTCGGCAGCCGCTGCCCGCGAAAGCGCTATTCGGGCACGTACACCATTTTACCGTCGGGCAGGCGGTAGGTAACGCCTGCTTTGGTGCCCTGGCCTTCGCCCATTTCTCCGCTGCTTTCGTAGCGGGTGAGTTCTTCGCCGTTTTTGATGGTGATGCGCATATCGTCTTCGCCGGGGTTTTCAACAATCACCACGTTGTCGCTGGCAAAGGGGTTGAGGGGATTGCGGACGATGATAATCAGCAGGATGACGGTAATGACCAGAAACAGGTCGATGAGGTTAACCACCGACAGGATGGGATCGTCGTCTTCATGTTCCAAAAAGCGGCGGGACATCTCACTGCTCTCCCGACTGTTGCGCGCGCTCGATGTCACGCAGTTCTTCAAACAGCCAGCGCCGACGAATATTGAGCAACACAAAGCTCAGGCTGGCGGCGATCAGTGCCAGTGTTACCCCGGAGAAGGCGACGACCATATTGCTACCTACGGCGGAGGTGTCGTTCTCTGACAGGGCCAATAAGGCGGGACCCATCGGGATCAGCGTGGCCACCAGACCGAGCAGCGGCGTGACCCGTGAGGTGAGCTTCAACCACTCCAGACGGCGCAATATCCACAGTTCCAGGTCGTCGCTGACAATACCTGGCTGCCGGGCGTAGCCGCTTAATGCGCTGCGGTGTTCCGAAGAACGGCGCAGCCAGGCTTCGCAGATCAGGCTGCCGCTGGCGTAGAGGGTGTAGAGCAGAGCCACGACAATGCACAGTAATGCGGGCAACAGAAACATCGCCGAGATTTGATAAAACACGGATTCAAGTTGACTGCTCAGCATGATGCCTTCACCTGTTGTCTGAAAGATTGAGAGTGGTAATAGTTGCTGGCCGCACCGGCCAGAAAGCTCAGTGCCAGCAGCAGCCATGCCCCCCACAGCCACCAAGACGGCGGCTGCGGTGAATCCTCAGCTTGTACGGCCTCAAGCACCTGCCCCTTAACGACCTGGGGTTCAGCAGCACTTGCCTCTGCGGCCTCACTGGCCGCCTCTGGCCAGCTCATCCCGAACCCGGCGGCTTGTTCTTTAAGGAACGCGACCGTTTTGTCGGCGCCGGGCTGCGCGCCCTCCTCGCTTGTCAGCGTTTGCCAGCGCTCGACGAGTTCCTTGCGGGTCTGCTCGCTGGCGTCCCAATAGCCCTTGCGAATCGCCTCGGCCATGCGTTCGATTACCTGCGCCTGAGCCGTGGGGTTATGTTCGGCAAACCACTCATTCAACCCCAGCTCACGGCGGTCCATCACATAGGTGTCGTGCATGGCCTGCCACTGGTCTTCGCGTACCATATTCGGGTCCATCACCTGCCAGCCAAAGAGGTTGTTAACGACTTTCAGCATGGCCACTGTTCCGGCGTAACCCTCGGCCTTCATGCCGTTTATCCACTGCGGGTTCTGATAGCGGGTACGCATTTCGCTGCTCAGAAACGTGCTGGCCGAGGCAATGCTGGCGCGGGCGCTGCGGGCATTAGATACATACAGGGCCGGTCGCTCGCCGCTGACATGATTCACCGTTGCCGACAGTCCGCCAAGGTACTCAAAGGGGTGGTCGGTAGACAGCAGGCCGTGCAAATTGGAAGAACGCGACAGTAGCACGGCGTCCACACCGTTTAATTGCGCTTCCATCACGCCAAGTTCTTTCACCGAACGGCCCCAGTGATGCTGGCTGTAAATGTGAGACTGGCTGTTCAAAAAGGTCTCGGCCAGCACGGCGCTGTCGTCCCACTCGGTAGAATCCATCGCCACACGGGTAACACCGCTGCCGTAGTCGCCGGGCGGATTACTGAAAATACGTGCGCTGGCATATTGCCCGGCTTCAGCCATCGGCACGCCCTGCTCACGCAGCAACGAAGCCAGACGTCGGCTGTTTTCTGCGATGGGGTTATTGGCTTCATCGCGCCCGGCCAGTTTTTCCAGCACGACCGACAACTTATCCATCACCGCATCGAACTGGTCGCGGTAAACACTGGTGACATGAATAACAGCGTCCACTCGCGGACGCCCCAGCTCTTCGACGGGAATAATTTCCAGACCCACCACTTGCCCACCGGCATCCCACACCGGCTTCACACCCAGCGCCTGCATGATCTGTGCTTCGCTCAAGCCGAGGGTGCGAATGGTCTCCGACGACCACAGCGAGAAAGCCAACTTGTCGGGCCACTGCGCCTGATGGTTGCTGCGGTAATCGTCTATCAATTCCCGGTACGTTTCCTCCGCAGCCCGGTAGGCCTCTGGACTGGGAATTTTATGCGGGTCCAGTGCATAGAGATTGGTGCCGCTGCTGGTGCCGGGGTTGCGCACCGGGTCGCCACCCGGCCCCGGCCGGACGAAGCCCCCGGCCAAGCCGGTTATTAGCGCTTCAATTTCACCGTTATTTCGCAGCGCAGTATCGTACTGCTGTGCACGCTGCATAAGCGCCGACAGTTCCTTGCTAGCAGCGGCGTCCGCAGATTTTTCTCCGCGCAGATACGGCGGCAAGTAGCGGTAAGCGGGCGATTCAAACAGTTGCTCAAAGCTGTCGGCAAACAGTTCGGTGGTATCCAGCTCCAGCGCCCGGTAGTACTCCTCTCCGAGTTGCTGCATCACGGTGGCCCAGCGGTAATCGTCACCCGCCGATTCGCCGAAGCTGTGCAGACCAATTGGGGTATTCGCCTGAGCCAGCTGATGAAGGTGGTCGTGCAACACCGCGATAAACGGCTCGGTATCCCGGTGCATGGCTTCGCTTGTCCAACCGAGGTCTTCGTTCAGCTTGTGCTCTTCCACCACCGCAAGCAGCGACGCTTTCGTTGCATCGCGTACTGCCCCGCTTTCAAGCTGCAAGTATTGGTGCATCAAATCATGGATATCCTGCAACTCATCGTAAAATCCCGAGGGGGCAAACGGCGGCGTCTGGTGGCTGATAGTCACCGCCCGTCCGCGGCGTTTGGCCTGCATGGCTTCGCCGATATTGTCCTGAATATAGGGGTAGAACACCGGCACGTTGCCCACCGCCAAATTTGGATAGTCATAGGCCCACAAGCCGCGATCTTTGCCCGGCGTCCACTCCTGCGTCCCGTGGGTGCCGAGGTGAATCAGGGCGTGGGCCGCAAACTGCTCGCGCAAGTAGAGGTAGACCGCCAGATAAAAGTGACCGGGCGGCTGGATTAGATCGTGTGTGCTCTCACCGGGCCGGTCAGCGCGTGGCGGCTGGGGCAGATACAGCAGATTGCCACGGCGGGCAGCGGGAATAACAAACTGCGGCTCGCCATCAATAGTGCGTACACCCCAGTGACTGTCCGGTTCACCCCAGGTGTTTTGCAAGGCCTGCTGCCGTGAGGCGGGCAGGGTTGCCAGCCAGTTTCGATAGCTTGCCAGCGGCAACGTCACGGCCAGGCCATCGGCCAGCAACGCGTCCAGCTGCTCCGGGTGATAGTAAGCACCGAGCAGGCGCTGGGCGGTGGCGATAATATCCGCTTCCTTTTCCGGCATCAGCGAATAACCCTGCGCCACAAGAGCTTCAATAATATTTTCAATGCTGCGCGGGATATTAAGGTTCGATGCGGACAGATTCTTTTCGCCTGCCGGGGAATTCCAGAACATCATCGCCAGACGGCGCTCAATGGCGGCAGTGTTGCGCAACGCCGCCTGCGCCTTGAAACGCTCCACCAACAGCGCCAGTTGCTCGGGAATAGCCACGGGAGAGCCATTTTCTACGGCGGTCAGCACCAGCGGATCAGACATCCCCCAGCCTTCCGGAATCACCATGAGTGCGGCTGATGAGGCGGCGGGCATCCCCTGCGCGGCATCCCGCCACTGGGCGACCGTACCGTTGCGATAGCTCAGCCCCATGACCACCGGAATGTTCAGTTCGGGAAACTCTGCCTTGCGCGCTTCATCCACCATGTGAGTGGTGTTCACCAGCATCGCCGGGCGGGCCTGCGCAATCATGCTAGCCAGAGCATCGGCCTTGCCGCGCTCAAACCAGAACACCAGCGGAATGCCTCCCGCCGCTTCAACCGAGGCAATCAAATCATCGTAGAGCGCGGTTTCGCCATTGCTCACCACACTTCGAGACATCGCCACAGCCAATACCGGCGCATTCTCAGACCAGCGGTGCTGTCCCCAGTCTTGATAGGCTGCCCAATCTGGAAAGATTTGTTCAGCCCCGGAGTGGTAAATCCCCGCACCGGGCAGCGGAACGGCAGGGGGAATCGCTGACAGAGTGCTACCGTCCTGCCAGGCACGGATGAACGCCATCATATTTCGGAAGTTGGCTTCGCCGCCAGCGGCATAGTAAGCGAGCAGTGGGCGCAGAATCACCGGAGACAGATTGCCACCCTGCGGCGGCCCGCCGCCCACGACTAACCAAGGCGTATTACCCGCCTTCAGTTGTGCTCCAACACGCCCCATCACCTCCGCGCGATCTGAGCCGCGAGGTGTATCCAAAATCAGCAGGTCGGCCGTGGCCAAGGTTTCAGCCGTGGCACCTTTGCCAAAATCTGCCTGCACGGCAATGCCATGGGGATTGGCCAGTCGCTGCAAGCGATTGACCTTCCCGGGTAACAGAAAGTCACTGCTTAGCACCTGAATACGCGTGACCTCTGCCGCCGCAGGCATTGCTGCCAGCACGACAAATGCGAGCAGCCATCTAGGAAAAGCGAACATGACTGTTAGCCTTAAAATGCCAGGGTCAGGCCAATCCGGAACTCTCGCCCGGCTTCCGCCAGGGTAAACAGTTCCGATTTTTCAGCCAGGCGCTCGTCGAAAAGGTTTTCCACACCGGAATAGAGACGCAGACTCTCGGTCAGATCCACCGTAATATCGAGGTGATGCAGCGTGTAGTCCGGCGTATATTCCCCGCTGTTGTATTGCTTACCGACGTACTCGGCACGCCAGCGGAGCTGCGTCGTCGCCACCGGCGTCCAGGACAGGGTGACATTGGCCGCGTTGAGAGGACGATTTTCTAACGCCTCACCACTGCCCAGATCTTCGGTATTGAGGTAGCTGTAGTTTGCGACCAGCGCCACGCTGTCACTCAGGTGACGACTCACCGCCAACTCCAGACCGCGGATCAGTGACTCGTCCACATTCTGATAATTGCGACGCTCTACTCCACGCACGCCGCAATCGCTGTAACAGACCGTTTGCACCAGATTATTCAGCTCATTGCGGAACAGCCTCGCAGATAGCTGCATATCGGCATGGCTGTATTCCAGTCCGATCTCGTAGCTTTTTGAACGCTCCGGTTCCAGGTCGGGGTTACCCTCCACCCAAAAGCGACCGCCCGCCGCCAACACTTGATAGTTCTTCGACAATTCCGTTAACGAGGGCGCTCTAAAGCCTTCACCGTAGCCGCCTTTCAGCGTCCACGCGTCGCTGAGACGATAAACCGAATACAGACGGGGACTGACTTCACTGCCGTAGTCCTCGTGGTTATCCACACCCACGCCCGCGACAATTTGTAAGGCGTTGCTCAGCTGCCATTCGTCTTGCAGAAATACCGTGTGATGAGACGCTGACGCTTCGCCACTGCCCTGCAAACGCTGGTCGTTTAACGTTTCCTCACGCAGTTGACCACCTACCGTCAAAAAATGACGGGGGCCCAGCGCGGCCCCCACATGTCCATCGACAATCTGGTCTTCAATTTCCTGCGGCAGCAATGCCGTGCCACCCGCGCTCCGGCGATTTTCCCGCAACACTGATGACTGGTACGCGTTCACGATGGCGTGTCCCCATTGCCAGTTGCCCTGATACGCCAGCCCGTACTGCTCGCGCTCAATGTCATCGGTAGAGGTGTAGTTACCCGAGCGGGAGGCAATATCCAGCTCGCGCGTATCATCGTTGCGGCTATAACTGAGCGCCAGCTGCTGGCCATCGACCGGCGTCCACATCGACGAACCACGAGCAGCGCCGGACTCCCGCTCCTCAATTTCGGAAACGGTCTCGTCTTCTTCCGTTGGCAGATTGTCTCGATCCAGCACCTGCCCGGCCAAGGTAAACGCCAGAGTATCGGGAATCAGCGGCCCCGCCATATACAGCGAGGTCTTTGTGCTGTCGCCGCCCTCGGCGCCATCGACAAAGGTGGCCGTGGTTGACAGCTCACCAAAGAATTCCTCACCCGGCGCCTTGGTGATCACATTCACCACACCGCCCAGCGCATCGGCGCCATACAGCGACGACATGGGACCGCGCACGACTTCAATCCGCTCAATAGCCGAATTGGGAAGCCAGCTCAGCTCATAGTCAGAGTGGGCAATAACACTGTTGCTGGAATTGATCCGCCGACCGTCGATCAGGTACAGCGTGTGCTCCACGGGCATACCGCGGATACTGATGCCACGCCGGGTCTGCCCGACCGGCGTGACCGTCAGCCCCACCTCCGCAGTCAGTGCATCGGCGACATCGTCGGCGTTAATACGCCGCAGCTCTTCGGCATCGACCACAGAAATACTGGCCGGTGCCTGCTGCAACGATGTTGCACGACGACTGGCGGTGACAACCACCGTTTCAAGCCGAGGAGACTCCTCGGCAAAAACACCCTCGAAAGGCGTAGTGACGAGCGCTACCCCGACACAAAACGCCGCCTTTATTGAATGACCCATGGCTATACCTTGTTGGTTTTGGTTTTTGTGTTGGAAAAAAAATCAGGAACGGAGAAGGCCAGGAAACCTCAACGTTAGATATGATATATCACATCTAAATTAAATCGCAATCGCGAAAACCCTCCCCCCCATCTCCGGGGGTAGAACTGGCATTTGTGCACAAACTCACACTGCGGCGATAAAATGTGCTTGGCGCTACCAAGACCACCCGTTATTTTCTTGTGGCACCTCTACGTGCCGCTTACCTGGATTGCACAGAGCATCAGGAAGCACTGAGGCACCATTCGCCAGCCATCCCAACGGCATAGCAACGGCGAAACTCAGCAGTTTTGAAAACATATTATGCAGGGAGCATATTCAATGGCGGACTCATCACGTCGCGGGTTCCAGGGAGCGGGGCTGTTTTCCAAGCACACGTCCTCTGTGTTTACTTTCGCAAAACCTCTTTCCATTCTTCTGCTTGCCAGCGGATTACTTGCCTGTGGCGGTGGCGGCGGCAGCAGCTCCGGCAGTATCGCGGCCTGCTCAGGGGCGGATTTCACCGCCACGCAATATGAAGCGGGGGATAGCGCGGAGCTGATTACCAAGAAAAGCCTCTCTCAGATTTATCTGATGCAAGGCAGCGATGCCCTGCCGCTGGAGAGCACGCCCAGCGATATGGGTTACTTCATTACCGTACCTATGACGCCCGATCTAGCCGCCAACGGTGGTACGGTGAGCTACGAGGCCGAGCTGGATGGCAAGCGCTGCGCACTGCCCTCTCTGGATGTGACGCCGTTGCCTCAGGCGGATGATGATGCCTATGCCGATGCGCTGGATGCATTGGAAAAAGCACTCACTAATATCGAATCTGCTCTGGCTTTCGATCCCGATACAGCCACTAGCGATGACATTAGCAAAGATCCATTCCAGTTTCTTGCTTACTGGCTACATGAAATTTTCTATGACCCGAAGAGCGAAATCAGCCTGTCCTATCAACGGAATCTTCTCGCCAGCCTCAGTGCGACAGACATCCAGTTCTTTTCACAAGTGGTGGAAAAGCTCGACCTGATCCAGACACTGGATGACCTTGCCACTGAATTTGAACAACCGATATTTGGCATCAATTCGCCGCAGGCTGCGAGCATACGCTCCACTCGGAATCAGCCTACTGTCTATCGAGCGGAAACCTGCACGCACTATCTGAATGACCCGCGAGACTATAAAGTCAGCCTGACTGATGCAGGTTCGCTCTCCATTGCCATGAACATGGCCTACGAAGCACAACGCAAGGCGAAGAATGCCCAAGCCAACGCCGCGGCAAAAGCGGCTCAAAACACCGCACTCAATTCAGTGATGGCCGTGGCCAGCGAAGTAAAGGGCGGCGCGTTAGGCCTGCCACTGGCTGTACTGGGTACGATTGCCGGCTCAGCATCATTACGCGCAAATCTATTAGATGACATGACCGCGAATATGCTGCCTTCCAAGATTGTTCATACCAATATTGAGGTCATCCCGCGTGCCAGCTTGGAAGAGGATTTTTCTGACGGACAAACCAATCCAAAATGGATTTTCAGCGTCAATGCGGAAAGCGAAACCTTTGAAATCGGCAAGCAAATTGCCGCCATGGTTCAAACAATCCTGGGGGCACCGGGCAGCCCAATGGATGGGAAAGCTCTGACGGGATATAACGAGGTAGCCAATCGCGCACTCTCAGACGCCAAAGTGAGCGACTGTGCCCTCACGGTCCCTCCACTGCTTTGGTCAAATATCCGCATTCCCGGCAACTTCGCTGAAGGCAGCGTCACTGGCGATGCCTTTGCCATCGATAGTGAACCTGACACCCTCAAACCCCTCGCCATCGGTCAGGCGGAGCTTGCCGTACAGATGAAGTCGGGGCTGTTCCCCTCATACTCCAATACGCTGGCAGACCAGCGGGGAACAAAAGCCATTGAGAACCGCAAGAAATCTTTCGTGTTTTCTTCTGACCCCATCGTTGTCAAAAACCCCGGCGAAAGTAAAAACATCGATGTATTAATCAGCAACTCTTCGTTCCCGGAAAAGCATTCACTGTTCTACTCTGGAGCGTTACAGGTAAATGAAAGTCTGTCGGGAAACATCCTGTCACTCGCAATTGATACGCCCTCCGACCCGGACCTTTATCCGCTGGATATTACCATTCAATCCACCTCGCACAGCCTCGCTCCGGTCAACGCGCGAAGCAAAACGGTGCAAGTCGTCCTGCAAGGGCTGGAAATTGAAATAGAGGAAATACAATCCGGGTTTTGTGATAGCGGCACTTACATTGAGGTGAATAACGCGAAAGTAACTGGCGCCAAAAATGATGACACCGTGACGTGGACGGCAAACGGCGGTACTCTCGTGAACCTCATCGGCAACCACATGCGTTTTGAAACCCCGCAGCCCGGCGACTACACCCTCACCGCCACCAGCAACGAAGACCCGACAATCTCCAAAAGCTTCGTCATCCAAGCCAGTGATTGCAGTACCAACATGTATATGTACGGCAAAGTAACCACCAATGTTGAAAGCCCGGATGTCTCCGGCATCTGCCCGGTAAACAATCCTGACGACACTGAGGAGATCACCACTTACGGCGTAGAGGTAGACAGCTACAACAATATTAATCCCGGCAACATCCGCAGCAAGATGAGCACCTTTGGTCCCAGCCAGGCAATTAACTTTGATCAGTCCGACAGTGGCACTTACCTGCATTCTTACGACGTCAATGAGGTCTGTCATACAAAACAGATTGACCTTATCGCGAGTAGTTCAGGACAGGTCCGCAGTGTCGGCGACGGCAGAGTGAATTTTAATACCGAGCACACCACCAAAGGCGAATGTTATGCCAGCCAGGAAAGCGATGGCAGCAATACCACACTGTGTACCCTTGCGGGCGCTGGAGAAACCTACCAGATCATCTGGATGTTCGATCACAAACAGGCTCGCAGCTACAACGTGGTGAACGCCCTTAGCTGCACCGCGCCACCTGTTAACTACCCCCAGGGTTTCCCCACGTCGCCGGACATGGTCTACCAACTCCTTATGTACGACGAGAATAATCAGTTCGTAGACCCTTCGCTGATAACGACACAACCCGCGTTTTCAACGAATTGCCGAGCAGGTAGCCCACCCGGCGGTCATAGTTTCGATTTGCCGGAGATGCCGGAGGGATATCACGTGATGATTCTGCTGAGCATGGCCTACCCGGTGGGCAAGCTCCCCGACCTCAGCGGTGGAAATAATCCTGGCGCGACCTCGCTGCCCGCCAGCGGCAAGATTACGGGCTATATACAGGTTAAACCCCAGTAATCATTCAATAAAAGGCCTCCCCATCGGCGATAGGTGGAGGCCTTTTCATTAACGGGCATGCATGCTGTCGCCTTGCCCGATAAAAACCAAGCAGCTCAGCTTGGCTGCTCCCACCAACAGGCAAACACAAGCGAATTCACGCTTTGATGCCCCTCTCGAAACGACCCCCAAAATTCGCGAACGTCCACGCAAGCCATAACACCGCCGTATTGACATTGGGCGTCTGACGATTAAGGGGCACGGAGCCTCTACACCTGCAAACTGATCCTACTGACATTCTCGACAAAGATGCACGCGCCGTGATTACCCGCGCCGACCAGGCGATGTACGAAGTCAAAAAGAAACGCCGGTCACCTCGCTAAGTACCGCCGGTAAGCGCCTCCTGACAAAGTGTACTCCGCGCCCCTAATCCAAATGGCGGTATTTCCGAGCCGCCGGGCCTGCCATGATAGGTACAGCACAACGCGCCCAAAATGCGGTGTAAGCTTTCCAACAAAATTCCAATAATCAGCGAGATCAGGAGAGAACATGTCACTTCCCGAGGCGATTCATATCGGCGCAGAAGCGCTGCCGTTTATCGACATTGGCGACGGCAGCCTGCTGCGCGTGCTCCAGGTAAAACGCGGCGAGGGGCTGTGGATTATCGAGAATATCTTCAAAGCCGGTTACGAGGTGGAGACTCACAAGCACACGGGTCCGGTGTGGGGCTACACCACGTCTGGGGCGTGGAAGTACAAGGAATACGACTACGTCAACCGCGCAGGCTCCTTCCTCTATGAGCCCGCAGGCTCCGTCCATACCCTGCAATGCATTGAGGACAATACGCGGGTGTGGTTCCAGATGTATGGCTCGAATATCAATCTGGATGCCGACGGCAATATCACCTCGGTCGTCGACGGACAGATGACCCTCGACTTCTATCTGGCAATGTGTGAAGCCGAAGGCCTGCCCACTCCCAATGTACTTGTCGAATAAGGGGGTGGCATGAAGATCGATGTCTACAACCCCGACAATTACCTGAACGGTATTCCCCATGCGCAGTTTCAATGGCTGCGCGAGAATGCCCCGGTGCACTGGCACGAGCACCCCGCGGGGGGCGGCTACTGGGTGCTGAGCAGACACGCCGACGTGATGGCCGTGTCTCGAGACTTTCAGACCTTCTCTGCCGAGCAAGGCTTTGTGCTGGTGGACGACCTGCCCGAAAGCACGCTGGAGATGGCCCGCAATCAGTTGCTGGGTATGGACCCGCCGCGCCACGCCAAGCCACGCCGGGCGGTGATCAGTCGTTTTACCTCCAGTCGACTGAAAGCCCTGGAGCCGCAGATTCGCGCCATCGCGCAGGAGATCATGCAGGCGGCGCAGGGCAAAGACACGCTGGATTTTGTCGACGACCTGGCGGGCGACCTGCCGACCGCCGTCATCTGCCAGTTGATGGATATTCCCCGCGACATGTGGAAACAGATCCGCGACTGGTCCGATATGCAAACCTCTTCTTCCGACCCGGACCTGGGCGGCAGCGAGGAAGAGGTGCTGCAAGCCAGCATAGAAATGGGTACCTACGGTTTCGAGCTGGCCTGCGAGCGCAAGGACAAGGGCGGCGACGATCTGATCTCGCTGCTGATTAACCAGCAAGTCGACGGCGAACTGATTTCAGAAGCGGAATTCGCCAGCCTGTTTGTACAGATTGCCGTGGCGGGGAATGAAACCACACGCGGGCTGATCAGCTCGGGCATGTATGAACTGCTGCAACGCCCCGAACTGTATCGCGCGCTGGAAGCCGCGCCGGAAAAACTGCCTGCCGCCGTGGAGGAAATGCTGCGCTGGACCTGCCCGCTGCACTACTTCCGCCGCACCGCCAGTTGCGATACCGAGATTGCCGGTACGCCCATCAAGGCCGGCGATAAAGTAGTGATGCTGTACAGCTCCGCCAACTTTGATGAAGCGGTATTCGAGCGCCCGATGGACTTCGACATCCAGCGTCAGGAAAACCCGCACATGGCCTTCGGCCACGGTATTCACCTGTGCCTGGGTGCCAACCTGGCGCGCATGGAAGCACGGATTTTCTTCGAGGAATTCTTCAAGCACTTTGCTGGCGTAGAGCTGCTGCACGCGCCGAGCTATATTCGCTCGAATTCGATCCACGCCTTTAAAACCATGCCGGTACACCTGCTGCCCCGCTGAGCACTACTGCCCCGGTCTGCCGGGGCCGATTCACTCACTACACAGGATCAAAAATCAGTACTGGAATGTGGCGGATATCTGCCGTGCGCTGGCGATACTCCTGATAATCGGGATACATGGCCTCCAGCTTTGGCCACAACTCAGCCTCTTCCTGTGCACTGGCCTCACGCATGCGATAGCGATTTTTCTGTTTGCCAATCTGAATCGCCACCTCCGGCGTGGCCTTCACATTCAGATACCACACCGGCAGTGTCGACATGCCGCCTTTGGACGCGGTCATCACCACACTGTCACCGTGCATCAGATATAGCAGCGGCACTTTGCGCTCCAGCCCGGACTTGCGCCCCACGGTGGTGAGAATCGCCACTGGCGCGCCCAGAAACTTTTTCCACAGGCGGCCGCCGCTCCACTCATACACGCGAATCTGCCAGCGCCCGATGCGGTTAATCAGCCAGGTGCCAAATTGCTCCTGCTTTGCGCTATAGGGTTTGATATCTTTGTTATTCATGATGCCCCCAGAGTAATCACTCACTGCGCAATGATTGTACGCAGGCGGCAACGCCCGGCAGATACCCCGAGTGAAGGAGGCGCAGACCGCCGCCTCAGTAGCGCAACTCCAACTGCAGACCCAGCTCTCTGGGTCGCCCGTAGGTGGCATAACCGCGCGCTTCCGTCGCGCCGATATAACCATCGGGGAACTGGTAGGTTTCAGTAATATAATCTTCGTCGGTCAGGTTGCGGCCAAACAAGTAGGCGCTCAGGTGCTCACCTTCCCAGCCAAGGCGCATGTCCAGCAATGTGCGGGCTTCAGAAAACTCCGTTTCTTTATTGCTGGGTCGCGTAAAGCTGTGTTCGCGGTGCGAGACATTCGCCGAGGCCATCCAGGCACCGACGCGCAGCACCGCACCGAGACTGCCGGTAAATCGCGGCGCAAAGATGAATTCATTGCCACTGTAATCCTCACCCTGCGCGGTGTAATTGAGGAATTCGGTTTCTACCCAACCCAACGAGCCGGTCAACGTCAGTGGTGTCCAAGGCTGCCAGCCCAGCGACAGTTCCGTACCGTAGAGTTCGGAGTTCGCGGCATTTTCAGTCGCGTAGAAAAGCCCCCTCAGCACAGGGACCTGCTGGTCTTCCCACTCCACATAGAACACGTTGGCCGCCAGTTGCAGACGCTGCTCGGGGAACTCGGCGCGAAAGCCCATTTCGTAGTTATCGGTGTATTCCGGGTCGAAGGGGAAGACTTCGCCATTCGAGGAATCCACCGACACGCCCCCGGCGCGGTAGGCTTGCGAGTAGCTGAGAAAAAACGACCACTCGTCGCTGGCATCAAAGCGCAATGCGGCCTTGGGCAACAACGCCGAGTAAGTGGTTTCCCCGCCCTGCAAACCGCTGGTAGCAGGTGCCGCGCCGGTTGCAATCAGCAGGGGAAGAATGTCGATACCCGACTGGTTTGACAGCACATCGGTCCACCACTCGGCAATCTGTTCGCCGCCGAGCGGGAAACTGGCCAGCCCGCTGGGAACATTGAAAAACGCCTCGCCACGCAGGGAATCGAAGCGGCTGTTCGCATCGAGTTTTTCCCGGTCGTAGCGCAAGCCCAGTGTTGCGGTCAGGCGCCAGGGCAGCTGAATGTCCACTTCGGTAAACAGGGCGACGTTGCGTGCATCGCTGTGTTCTTCACTGAGAAAATCGATCTCCGCGTAGAGAAAATCGATCTCCTCCGGGATGCCCAGCAAGTAGCTGGACGGCACCGTAATATTGTTGGAGTAGGTGGTATTGTCCTTCTTGAAACGCCCGGCATAAACACCCAGCACACCGGTGTAGCGGCCGACACCGGTAAAGTTCAGTCGCAACTCCTGAGTCAGGTTTTCGCCGTCGTTGAAGATGATATTCTCGCCACCGTCGTCCTCCAAACCATCGTAATCACGGAGATAATCCTGATGGGTCGTCATGTATGAGGTCACGCTGGTCAGCGTTACTTTGTCATTAAACGCATAGCGATTGCGCCAGGAGACGACATCGCTCTCCACCAGATCACGGCTCTCTTCATTCACCCACGATGTGCGGCGCTTGTCCGGATCGGTGCCGGAAACGCCCCGCTCGATATTGTAATCGGGCTGTCCGTCGCGGCGGTCCCGAGACAGCGTGAGCAGGCTGTCAAAACCGTCGATATACGCAGGTTCGTAGGCCAGTTTCAGACGCAGCACCTGCCGTTCAGTACGCGCAAAATCCGGATTATTGTCAGGCTGATGGGTCACAAAGCCATCGTCGCGGTCAGCAATGCCGGTCAGACGAAAAGCAAAGGAATCTGACAGCGGCCCGCCACCAGCAAACGCCGCACTGCCCGCATCGTGCTCCGTCGCAATCAGCCGCAGGTGTCCGTCCCACTCCCGCGTCGGCTCCCGGGTATTGATCACGACCGCGCCCGCCAGCGAGTTTCGGCCCTGCGAAGACGACTGCGCCCCGCGCAGTACCTCCACCGAGGCCACATCAAACATATCCACCACCGCGCCGTCCTGCGACGTTTCGTCCAGTGTGACACCGTCGACCTGCACACTGATCAGCGGCGATCCGGTACCGCCGCCCGCACCGGCTTGAGAGATACCGCGAATAGAAATATTGCCCTCTTCATTCGACGTGGTATTGCCCGCGCGACGCAGCATATCGGCGAGGTCGCGATCCCCCTGCGAGGCGAGACTCTCGGCATCAAAAACGCTGATCGACGTGGTGGTCTCCATCAGGCTGCGCTGAATTTTCTCGCCGGTGACGATCACCTCTTCCAGTCGTTTGGGTAGCTGTTCACGCTCGTCGGCGATCACGCTCAGCGAGGGAGATAACATTGCCAATGCCAAGCAACACAGGCCTGCGGTAAGGGAGGTTTTCATATCGACTTCCTGTAAATGGACAACACGGGAACGCAATCCCGCCATTAGAGATTCCTTCGGCAGATTAAAAAGCAAATTCCAGGCCCGCCCACCAGCGCCGTTCCGGCCCCAGGCTGACTACATCAATACCTTGCGAGTTATAGGCATTGGCGTCTTTCCAATACGCCTCGTTCGTCAGATTGCTGCCATTGGCAAACAGGGTGATGCCACCCAATTGCCAGCGCATCGAAAGATTGAGCAGGTGGTAAGCCGGCAGTTCGTGTTCCGGCCGATTTTCCGGCAGCGACGGGGTGGCGCTGGCCCACTCCAGAGCGGGACGTACGATCAGTGTTTCCAGCGGCCACCACTCCAGCGCTAAAGCCCCCGAATACGCCGGCGCTTTGGGCAGGTGATTTCCGGACAAGTCGTCGCCATCGAGGTTGACGAATTCCTCGAATTCGCCGCGAATGACCCCGTAGCTAGCAACCAGGCCAAGATTGCTCAAAGCCTGCCAGCGCAGCGCTAATTCACCGCCGTTGATACTCGCCAGCCCCGCGTTTTCGATATAGCTATCCACGCCTTCGCCGCCCTGCACCTGCATGTCTTCCCAGCGGGTGTGAAAGAGGTTGAGCGAGACCGATAAGCCCGACGCTGGATGACGTCCTTTCAGCGACAGCTCGGTATTGCGGGTACGTTCAGAATCAAAGCGGAAATACCGGCCCGATACCTGGTTATAACCGTCCCCGCCGGGGCGGTAGCCTTCGGCATAAGCGCCCCCAGATACCAGTTATCGGCAAGCTCGTAGCGCAGCGAAAACTTGGGGAGCACTTCCGAGAAAGACCGCCCCACCCGGAAATCGCCATTGGCGGGCAAAGCACCCACGCCGCGCAGCACACCCACAGCGAGCGCCGCCACCGGGCTGTCGCCATCGGTAAACGTGCTGATAACCCTGCTGTTCTTCTCGCGATCTGCACGTAGCCCGATACTCAGCGTCAAACGCGGGGTGAACGCCCAGTCCAGCTCGCCAAACACAGCGCTATCAATCACCTCGGTGGGCGTCGCGCTGTTGTAGAGAATATTGCCCAGCGGGGCGCTGCACAGAAACTCCACGCCGCACAGCCCCGCCATTGCCAGCGCCCCATTGATACTGGTGTAGCCGCGCTGACGGTCACCGTTGTGACCCTCGTAGTAATAGGCTCCGAGAATGGCCTGCAGACGTTCGCCACTGAAGCTGAGCCGCAACTCCTGCGACACATCGCGCGCCTCCTCCCACTGCTCGGTCGACCCGCTTGCATCGGCGCCGTAGTCCTGGTCAAAACGGCTGAAGGTGTCTGACTCGACATAGGCGGTAATCGCCTGAAGCTGCCAGCGCTCACCTAGCCAGAGACGTTGGTCCAGCGAAAACAGCTGGGACTCACTGCGATAATCCACCGGCACATCAGCCAGTGCATGGCGGCTGTTTTTCTCGCTGCGTGGCACGTAGCGACTGCCCTGATACTTGTCCAACTGCGTGGCGCCAAGTAACGCGGTATAGCGCCCGTCAACGCCGCCAGGCTGCCATTTCAGTCTCAGGCGAGTGGTTTTACTGTCGCTGCCCGCCCAGTCATCTTCCCCGCGTGTCGGATTGACGATATCGCCGTCACTGTCGCGTTGGTCGTGCACGATACGCAGTGACAGGGTCTCGGCAAGCAGCGGCAACTCGGTGCCCAGTGACCACTGCCGACGCCCCTGATTCCCGGCACTGGCCCGCCCAAAAAGCTGAGGAGAGTGATTACCCAGCGCCGGTTCCACTGTATTGATCACCACCGCGCCCGCCATCGCATTGCGCCCCTGGCTGGTCGACTGGGGGCCGCGAAAAATTTCCACCGATGCCAGATCAAAGGACGCCAGATCGGCGTAGCCCATTGCCGAGCGCGGCAGTCCCACCCCATCAAGCACCACCACCGAGGTCGTGCCATAGGCGGCGTAGGCTCCGGCACCGCTGGCACCGTAGCTGCCCACGCCGCGCAGGTTCATGCCTCCCACACCGTAATCGCTGTCTTCCAGCCCGGCATTGGGCGTCATACGGATAAGCTCATACACATCTGCGATGGCACTGCGTTCAATTTCCTGCCGGTCAATCACCGCCACACTGCTGACCGTCTGCTCAAGGCGGCGGTCCAGCAGTTCACCGGTGACCACAATCTCCTCCATGCGGGGCGCAGCCTGTACACCCAGTGCCTGCACGCCCAGTGACAGTGCCCAAAAGGCCATGCCGCCCAGCGCGGCCCGTCGTCGCTCAATAGAGATTGTTTTTGTAATCATGCTCGAGTCCTTTCTGCATCAATCCACGGCTGACCGTCGCCCGCATGACCTTGGCGCCCAGCCCGCTCGTTTTGTTCAGGCGCACATGCGTGGCGAAAATCGTCGACGGATCGAGATCCTCCGCCGCGGCTGCGGCGGGCCACAGACGAGCACGCTCCAGCGCGGCGCTGTCGAGTAGCTCACACTCGCTGTTACCCACGGCAATCAGCAATTTCGGTTGGCGCCCCTGCACGGCAAAACGCGCAGACATTACCGCATCGTTCGTCACGCTTGCCTCGCCGGAAAATACGGCACAGCAGTGATGTCCGGGATACATCGCGATACCCGTCATCTGGGGCCGGGAGAGCAGGTTCTTGATGCCATCCATCCGGCGATTGCCGGGGCGATCAGCGAACCAGATCCGGTCGTCGTGCAGTTGCAACATGGCCCCGGCCGGGTCGCCTTTCGGGCTGACATCAACCGACCCGTCGCGATGCATGGTCGCCATTACCAGAAAGGGGCTGAGTACCAGCGGCGAGGTGTCGTCGGGCCGTTCCGCGCCCCCTTCCCAGAAGGCTGAACGCATCAGTGCCTTGGCGCAGTGCAGATAACACTCCGATACTGCAATGCCGATCACACCGTCGCGA